>Ga0153917_1000064_pt1 | contig 119384 bp, 119 predicted proteins | sample TSFL001MetaG_FD_104695 | JGI IMG/M metagenome (GOLD analysis project Ga0153917, IMG submission 104695) | Attine ant fungus gardens microbial communities from Florida, USA - TSFL001 MetaG | ecosystem: Host-associated > Fungi > Mycelium > Unclassified | place: USA: Florida, Paynes Creek Historic... | reverse complement strand
ACATCCTGTAACATTCGGGATAGACGCCTTTACGGAATAATCTCCGGTTTCCGTAACCACAAGGTCCGGACCTGTTTGCCCAGGAATCAGGACTCCATCCTTATACCACTCAAAAGTGAACAGGTTCGAATCCATTCCGGATTTTAAGGTATAGCTATCCCCTACACACAAACCGTTTCCTTCTCCGATCAATACAGGATCTCCTAAATTAAGGTTCCCGATATCAAAACTTCCCGCTTTGAAAAAGGCAGCACTACTATGTGAATCATTTGGACAAAAGTCCATTACGGCAAGTTTGATATGATATTTACGTCCAACAATGACGTTCGCTGTCAAAGACTGCATTGGGATTGTACCCCCAACATACGCATAAGGTGCTGACAAGGGTACTCCAGTACCAGGTGCCTGATATACCTCTCCCATAAAAGTTGGATTTACACTTGCACATCCTCCTCCTGATTTCAAAATATCTCTGACTGTATTGATCGAAATAGGCGAATTTGTAGCAGGAACTTTAGCCAAATTTTGCCCCACTCCAGTAGTGGTGTCTATCAGCCAAGCTGCAAACATAGCACCATTTTTACACCATTCACCACACCCACTGTAATAACTGTGAGAAGCAAAAAGATATTCAAATTTTACTGTGCTTTGAACAGGTATAAAATCAAACTCTAACTGAGTAGATCTAAATATTGGCTGAGAACCTCCACCTGCATCTGTAATGGCATCATTCAAATCTTTATCTCCTCCCCAACGGTGTTTATTCGTCCCTGAGGATCCAAAGCTATGAGGACCTGGTATGTCGGAAGGAATATCCGTACTCAATACCACCCCATCTTCATATGGAAATGAAGATCCGTTCTTTTGAAAATAGCCTATTGTGTTAATTGCCTGTGCAGCAGGGCTTCCATCCCCATTCTGATACTTAACATTGGAAACCAGATCACATTGTGACCTTACCAGGACTTCCTTAATTAATTGTTCAGGTGTATAAGTCCCATCTACTTTTAAATAGCTGTACTGCTGACTCCAACCTAAAAAACCGGTAAGTAAGAATAGAATTAATAAATATTTGTTTCTCATAGGTAATAAAAATTCATGAGTTATAAAATAAGTTCAATGAAATTGAACTGCGAAATTTACATAAATTTAAGAAACTATTAAGCGTTTTTATCTTAAAAAAAAATGAAACGCAAACTTTAACATAATCTCCCCATCTGATGCAAAAGCTTTTTAATGTCATAAGGAAACGAAAAGTCTTTTTATTACTGTGAATTCCTTATATTTGCACTTTTATAGTTTATTCTAAATAATATTAAATTATGTGTAAATCAGAAGCGTTTCACGATGAAATTGGAGACGATCACATTTCAACTAACGATCATACACCTTTAAGAGCAGACGCTTTTAATATATCGGATGACCAAAAAATCGAATTGATAAAGAAAAATGTTGAAGATATATTAACCACCCTTGGGATGGACTTAACAGACGACAGTTTAAAAGGCACTCCCAACCGCGTGGCCAAAATGTTCGTAAAAGAAATTTTTGGAGGACTGAACCCTGCCAAAAAACCTTCCTCATCAACCTTTGACAACAAGTACAAATACAACGAGATGCTGGTTGAAAAAAACATTGTGGTTTATTCAACCTGTGAACACCATCTATTACCTATTGTAGGTCGCGCCCATGTTGCCTATATTTCAAACGGCAAGGTTGTAGGTCTTTCCAAGATGAACCGTATTGTGGATTATTATGCAAAGCGCCCGCAGGTTCAGGAACGTCTGACCATACAGATTGTGGAAGAATTGAAACGCGTACTGGGAACGGAAGATGTTGCCTGCGTTATTGATGCAAAGCATCTCTGTGTAAATTCACGTGGCATCCGTGATATTGAAAGTTCAACCGTAACGGCAGAATTCGGAGGAGCCTTTAAAAATGAGGAAACCCGTCGTGAATTCCTTACATACATCAAATTAGATACTCAATTTTAATTTCAACAAAATGGCGTTTTATCTTAACAACAACCTAAAAATTTACAATTCGCTTTCGGGTCAGAAAGAAAACTTCACTCCTATTCATTCCGGTAAAATAGGTATGTATGTTTGCGGACCTACTGTATATAATTTTGTTCATTTAGGAAACTGTAGAACGTTTATTTCATTTGATTTGGTATTCCGGTATCTGAAACATTTAGGATACCAGGTACGTTACGTACGAAATATTACCGATGTTGGTCATATTGTGGATGATGCAGATGACGGAGAGGATAAAATTGCCCAAAAAGCCCGTTTAGAACAGATTGAACCTATGGAAGTAGCCCAGAAATATACGGTCAACTTCCATCATATCCTGAAACAGTTCAACAATCTGGAACCAAGTATTGAACCTACGGCCACCGGCCATATCATTGAACAGATTCAGGTAATTCAGAAAATCATAGACAACGGATATGCTTATGAAGTAAATGGATCTGTTTACTTTGACATAGAAAAATTCGATAAAAAATACGATTACGGTGTATTGTCGGGCCGCAACATTGAAGATATGATCTCCAATACACGCGAACTGGACGGACAAACCGATAAACGCAACCCTCTGGATTTTGCTTTATGGAAGAAAGCAGAACCGGAACACATCATGCGCTGGCCATCACCGTGGGGGGACGGTTTTCCCGGATGGCATTTGGAGTGTACAGCCATGAGCACAAAATATCTTGGAGATCATTTCGATATCCACGGTGGCGGTATGGATCTGAAGTTCCCGCACCATGAATGCGAGATTGCCCAGAATGAAGCTTCTTGCGGAAACACCCCGGTCAATTACTGGATGCATGCCAATATGCTGACACTTAACGGTAAAAAAATGTCTAAATCTACCGGAAACAACATCCTTCCTCAGGAGCTTTTTTCAGGAGACAATTCTATTTTAAGCAAGGCCTACCACCCTGCGGTGGTCCGCTTTTTTATTTTACAGGCACATTACCGCAGCATACTGGATTTTTCTGACGACGCCATTCAGGCATCAGAAAAAGGATTTACACGTTTGATGGAAGCCGTTGAAAATATTAAAAACCTTCCTACTTCTGCTGTTTCCCACTTTGATGTGGCAAAATGGAAACAACGGTGTTATGATGCCATGAACGATGACTTCAACAGTCCGATACTCATCGCACTCCTATTTGATGCTGTAAAGGCAGTGAACCTTATTCAGGACGGAAAAGAATCCATTACCGAAACAGATAAATCTGAATTAACAGATACGCTCAATGCGTTTGTATTTGACGTTTTAGGATTGTTTAAGGAAGAAGAAAACACGGATCATTCCAAACTTGAAGACGTGGTAAACCTTTTGATCAATATGCGCAATGAAGCACGCGCCAACAAAGATTTTGCACAGTCCGACCTCATAAGGGATCAGCTGTCAGCAATCGGCATTGTTCTAAAAGATGGAAAAGAAGGCACTTCTTTTACTTTATAATATTTTGCAAAAAAAGCTACTTAATCAGTAGCTTTTTTTATCTTTGATTATTATGGAACAACTGAAAAAAATACTTATTTTCCCTTTTGTTGTACTGATTCGTTTCTACCAGCTGTGTATTTCACCTTTTACACCAGCTTCATGCAGGTTTTCTCCTACATGCTCGCATTATACACTGGAAGCTTTAAAAAAACATGGCTTGTTAAAAGGAGGATGGCTGGCAATAAAGCGAATTGCAAGCTGCCATCCATGGGGAAAATCAGGATACGATCCGGTTCCGTAGAAATTTAAATTTGATTTATGACACATTCACTACAGTTTATCTGGAATCCTTCTGAGGGGATTTCGATCGGAAGTTTTACCCTACGCTTTTACAGCCTGATGTTCGTGATTGCCTTTTCACTTGGATATTTCATTATGAAAAAAGTTTATGAGAGAGAAAAGCGCAGCCAGGAAGAACTCGACAAATTATTCTTTTATACCTTCATAGCTACCTTACTTGGAGCACGGCTGGGACATGTCTTCTTCTACGATTGGGACTATTATAAAAATCATCTTTCGGAAATTCTGCTTCCTTTCAGGTTTTCGCCAAAATTCGAATTTACAGGTTTCGCAGGTCTGGCAAGCCATGGTGCTGCTATTGCCATTATCCTGGTTATGTATTTCTACAGTAAAAAAATCCTGCATAAACCTATTCTGTGGATCCTGGACCGCGTAGTACTTGCGGTAACAATAGGCGGTGTTTTTGTTCGCTTCGGAAACTTCTTTAATTCAGAAATTTACGGTCATATCGTTGACAAGAACTTCCCTTTCGGGGTTAAATTTATCCGTGAAGACGAGTTCTGGCAGGATAAAAATGTACTTGAAATAACACAAAGCAATAACCTCAACGAAGCTTACGGCTTAATTCAGCACGATTCCCGGTTTGCTCCTTTATTGCAGGAAATACCGTTCCGTCATCCAACCCAGCTGTATGAGGCTTTCGGATATATTGTTTTATTCCTTATATTAATGCTCATGTATTGGAAAACAGATGCCCGTTACTATCTGGGAAAAATATTCGGAGTATTTCTCGTTTTACTCTGGACCATTCGTTTTATTGTAGAATATGTAAAGGAAAGCCAGGGTGGTTTCGAATCTTCACTGGGCATGCTATCCACGGGGCAATGGTTAAGTATTCCGTTCATTATTGCCGGAATTTACATATGGGTTACGTCAAAGAACAGGCCTTACCGCAGTTAATAAAATCAAAAACACCTTTTAACGAGGTGTTTTTTTATTTCTATTTAGTATCTTTATGTAAATACCTAAAAATATAGATTATGAGAAAACTTGTTATCCCATCCATTGTATTTGGAACACTGGCATTAACAAGCTGTGTATCTAAAAAGGAATATGCAAGCTTAAAAGCGAATTACTCCAAACTGCAGGATGATTACAAAGGGCTTGGGCAAAAATACCACCAGTCCGAAATTGATCTGGGTTCCTGTACTGCCCGTACAAAAAGTCTGGAAGACATGCTGGCTCAGGAAAAAGCTTCTAATGAGGGCCTAAAAAAGACACTGGAATCACTCCAGGGATCACTTGACAAAAGTATCACTCAGGGGAATGTGAACATTTCCAAACTGGTTGATGAGATAAACGCAAGTAATAAATACATACAGCATCTTGTAAACACCAAAAACAAAAGTGACTCATTAAACATCGTTTTAACCAACAACCTTACCCGTTCTTTAAGTCGTGAGGAATTGCGTGATGTAGATGTTAAAGTATTAAAAGGTGTTGTTTACATTTCATTGGCCGACAATATGCTTTATAAATCCGGAAGCTATGAAATTTCCGACCGTGCCGGAGAAACATTGAGCAAGGTTGCTAAAATCATTAACGACTATAAAGATTATGCGGTATTGATTGAAGGAAATACAGATAATGTTCCTATATCGCGTGAAAACATTCGCAATAACTGGGATCTGAGTACCCTTCGCGCGTCTTCAGTAGTTCAGGCACTTCAAAATCAATATGGTGTGAATCCAAAACGACTTACAGCTGGTGGTCGTGGTGAATTCAATCCGGTAGCGGATAACAGTACTGAAGCCGGTAAAGCGAAAAACCGCCGAACGCAGATCATCATCACTCCGAAACTGGATGAATTCATGGAGCTCATCGATCAGGCTCCGGAGAAATAGTAAAAAAAGCCAGGTTTACACCTGGCTTTTTTATTGCAAATCCAATCCCCTATTTCTTTAAATTCCGGTTACCCGGTTTCTGATTTATTGCGGTTGTGATCCTACTTTAAAAATTCACGCATTTTTAACAGATTTTAGTCCGAAAATGAGGAAATTCACAGAATGAAAATTAAAAAAAGAAGACGAATGATGAACACACTTATTCTCATTGCTATACTGGTAATCGGAATATTACTTTTTTTACAGCACCCTCTTTTCGGAAAACAGCCTGCAGGCATAAGGCTGGAACGTATAAAACATTCGAAAAACTATAAAAACGGTCAATTCCAAAATATTTCCAATACTCCGTCACTGGCCGAAGGAGTCACTTATTGGGATGCATTTAAGGAACTTCTTTTTTCCAAAACACAGCACACGAGACCCACTGACAGCATTCCGTTTGTCAGAACCTCTCTTTCAGAACTCAAAATAAAGGAAGACTACCTGATATGGTTTGGTCATTCTTCCTATTGGATGCAACTAGATAACCAGACCTTCCTAATAGATCCTGTACTAACAAAAAATGCATCTCCTTTATATGGTACAAACAATGCCTTTAAAGGAGCGGATGTTTACACTTTTGATTCGATCCCTAAAGTTGATTATCTGATTCTTACACACGATCATTACGACCATCTGGATTACACTACTTTTAAAGGCCTTAAGGATAAGGTTTCTAATATTGTGTGTCCGTTAGGAGTTGGGGCACACCTGGAATACTGGGGCTTTCCAAAGGAAAACATCACCGAACTTGACTGGTATGAAAACAAGGTATTACAAAATTCGATAAGCATTACCGCTACTCCTGCGCGTCATTTCTCCGGCAGGGGATTCAAACGCAACAATACTTTATGGGCGTCTTATGTGGTACGATCGAAGTCTCTTAATCTTTACCTTGGTGGTGACAGCGGGTATGATAAGCATTTTAAAGAAATAGGTGCCAAATTCGGACCTTTTGATCTGGCAATTCTCGAAAACGGTCAGTATGACCATAAATGGAAGTACATTCACATGCTTCCGGAAGAGGTTGTGAAAGCAAGCATTGATCTTCAGGCAAAAAGTTTTTTCCCGGTGCACAGTTCCAAATTCAAACTGGCCAACCATCCGTGGAAAGAACCTTTGGAAAAGGTAAGTTCCTTAAACATTGCCCTTCCCAACGGATCAAAACTCGTTACTCCTAAAATCGGAGAAATTGTTTACCTGAATGCAGGTGACCAGATATTTGAAAAATGGTGGGAAACTGTAGAATAAATAAAAAAGCCTGGCATAAGCCAGGCTTTTTTATTTATCAGATAAACAGATGTACCAGATGATATACTCCCATTGCTACAAGCGCAGATACCGGTATTGTCAGTACCCATGCCCATAAAAGCGATATAGTAACTCCCCAGCGAACTGCTGAAATACGTTTCGTAATTCCGACACCAATGATAGATCCTGTAATCGTATGGGTTGTAGAAACCGGAATCCCCATATGCTCGGTAACATATAAAGCAACTGCTCCGGCAGTTTCCGCAGCCACTCCTTCCAAAGGAGTCACTTTTGTAATTTTCGACCCCATGGTTTTTACAATTTTCCAGCCTCCACTCATAGTTCCCAGTCCAATGAATACAAATGATGCCAAAGGAACCCATCCCCAGTGATCAACAAAATAGCTGAATCTGTTGGCATTTTCAATTGCCCCGTAAGGGTTGTCAAATCCTTCAGGCAATCCCATATGGAAGCTGATTACTGCAGCCCCGATGATTCCCATAACCTTTTGCGCATCATTTCCTCCATGTCCAAGACTGAACAATGCGGAAGACAGCAACTGAAGCTTCTTGAACCATTGTTCCGCACGATGAGGATTGGCTTTTCTGCAAATCCACATTATGCCGACCGTTATAAAGTAAGCCAATACCATTCCTAAAAAAGGAGCTCCGAAAATAAAAAGGAAGATCGGTACTACCTTAGCATAAACAATAACATCTTCGCCATTTACGTTCAAACCTCCAGCATGTGCAATAGCTGCTCCAATGAATCCACCAATAAGTGTATGGGATGATGAGGAAGGAATTCCGAGTTTCCAGGTTGCCAGATTCCATAGAATAGCAGCAACAAGCCCGGCAAAAATAACTTCGAGCGTAATGAAGTGCTCATTTACCGATTTGGCAATGGTATTACCAATTTTAAATTCTCCGATAACATACAGTGATATAAAGTAAGCAGCAAAGTTGAATGCCGCCGCCCACAGCACAGCCTGAAAAGGTGTTAAAACCCTTGTAGTTACGATGGTGGCTATTGAGTTTGCCGCATCGTGAAAACCATTAATATAATCAAATCCCAGAGCCAGTACAATAATAACAAGCAAAAGCCAGGCACCGCTTACATCAAGGTGATTGAATAAGTCAAATATCTCCATAATTAATTATCCTCAAAAAATTATGCGTATTTCACCGTAATCGTTTCCAATACATTGGCAACACGTCTGCAGCTGTCTGTAGCTGTTTCAAGCGCATCCATGATTTCTTTGTATTTTATAATTTCAATAACGTTTGTTTCGTTCTCAAAAATATCAGCAACAGCTTTATCAAAAACTTTGTCCGCCTTCCGCTCCAACCGCAGAATAACCTTACATCCTTCTGCAATGGCTTTCAGGTTTCTCATATCTTTTAAGTCGTACATGCTTTGAGCAACCTGACTGCAAGCTTCCAGATTTGCTTCGGTTAGCTTACGTAACGGTTTTGTTACTCTGTCAATCTGATACAAACGCATACGTGAAGCTGCATCACTCAAATTGTCGGCAATTTCGTCAACGGCCGTAATCAGATTATTGATATCTTCCCTGTCGAAAGGCGTAATGAAACTTCTTCCCAGTTCTACACGTGTTGTTTGTGCAATTGCTTCGATTTCTGATTTTAAAACCTCAACTTCGCGCAATAATTTCTCCCGGTCATTGGCAGGAAGGTGCACTGCTTCGTTCAGCGTTTCCGACAACAATTTGATTTTATTGGCAGCCTGTTCAAATAAAGGGTAAAAAGTTTTATCCTTAGGAACTAAAAATTGAAAAATGGAATTTAAAGACATGTGTGTATCATTAATTTTTGCTCTGCGAAGGTACTATTCTAATGTTAAGTTAATATTAAGTCTGTTATTTTTCGAAAAAAAGATTTTACACTGGCTTTTCCTGTTTTTAACGTGAGAATTCGTACTTTAGCGAAATTCAATAATTCAACTGGAAATTTAGTACAAAATGGATTTAAACTTCAATAAAAACGAAGATCATAATAAATTATTGTTATCTGAACTTAAACAGAAATTTGCCAAAGTCAAATTAGGAGGCGGCGAAAAAAAAATAGCAAAATTACACAGCGACGGTAAAATGACGGCCCGGGAGCGTATAGATTACCTGTTCGACAAAAACAGCAATTCAATTGAAATAGGAGCATTTGCAGGTGATGGTATGTATAACGAACATGGTGGGTGCCCATCGGGAGGTGTTGTTGTAAAGATTGGATATGTAAAAGGCAAGCAGGTGATTGTTGTAGCTAATGACGCTACGGTAAAAGCCGGGGCGTGGTTTCCCATTACCGGGAAAAAAAACCTGCGCGCCCAGGAGATCGCTATAGAAAACCGGTTACCTATCATTTACCTTGTGGATTCTGCGGGAGTATATTTACCGATGCAGGATGAAATCTTCCCTGACAAGGAAAATTTCGGGCGTATATTCCGCAACAATGCCATTATGTCTTCCATGGGTATTACACAGATTGCCGCTGTAATGGGAAGCTGTGTTGCAGGGGGTGCCTATTTGCCCATTATGAGCGACGAAGCCCTCATTGTAGATAAAACAGGATCTATCTTTTTAGCAGGATCATATCTTGTAAAAGCCGCCATCGGAGAAACAATTGATAATGAAACACTGGGAGGTGCCACAACGCATACCGAAATTTCCGGAGTAACAGACTACAAGGCAAAAGACGACAAGGACGCTTTGGACACCATCCGGAACATTGTGGATAAAATGGGAGATTTCGATAAAGCGGGATACAACCGTACCGAATCTAAAAAACCGGCTCTGAATCCGGATGATATTTACGGCATCCTTCCGAAATCACGTTCGGAACAATACGATACCATGGAGATCATCAAACGCCTGGTAGATGATTCTGAATTTGAAGAATATAAAGCCGGATACGGCCAAACCATCATCACCGGGTATGCCCGTATTGACGGATGGGCCGTTGGTATTGTAGCAAACCAGCGCAAAGTGGTTAAAACAACGGCAGCTAAAACCAAACCGAGTGAAATGCAGTTCGGAGGAGTCATCTATTCTGATTCTGCAGATAAAGCTACACGCTTCATAGCAAACTGCAACCAGAAAAAAATCCCGTTGGTTTTCTTACAGGACGTTACTGGTTTCATGGTAGGAAGCAAATCTGAGCACGGAGGCATCATTAAAGATGGGGCAAAAATGGTAAATGCGGTTTCCAATTCAGTAGTTCCGAAATTCACCATCATCATGGGAAATTCCTACGGGGCAGGAAATTATGCAATGTGCGGAAAAGCGTACGATCCGCGTTTCTTCCTGGCATGGCCAAGTGCCGAACTCGCTGTTATGGGGGGAGCGCAGGCTGCAAAGGTCCTTTTACAGATTGAATCTTCGTCATTGAAAGCAAAAGGAGAAGAATTAACAGCAGAAAAAGAAGCCGCTTTATTCGATAAGATAAAAGCAAAATATGATGCGCAGGTATCTCCTTACTATGCGGCAGCACGTTTGTGGACAGATGCCATCATTGATCCTTTAGACACCCGAAAATGGATATCTATGGGGATAGAAGCTGCAAATCATGCACCAATTGAAAAACCTTTTAACTTAGGTGTTATTCAAGTATAATTTCGTAATTTAAAGTCTGCTTCTCAAGCAGGCTTTTTTAGTATAACTAATGATAAAAGAGAACCCTTCCGTCCATGAAAGATACCTGCCGCTGGTTACAGCAGTGGCCATGTTTATGCAGTCACTTGACGGAACTATTTTAAATACCTCATTGCCCAGTATAGCCAGCAGTATGAACTACTCTCCGCTGGAAATGCAGTCTGTAATTGTGAGCTACACTCTTACTCTGGCACTTTTTATACCACTTTCAGGATGGCTTTCCGATAAGTTCGGAACGAAGAAGATGTTTCTGCTTGCTGTTCTCCTTTTTACTTTAGGATCTTTATTCTGTGCGCTCTCAGTAGATCTTCTTACGCTGAATCTCTCAAGAATACTTCAGGCCGTCGGCGGATCTATGATGGTTCCTATTGCCCGGCTTGCCATACTGTATCAGTATCCACGCAACCAGCTGCTAAAAATAATGAATTACATCACCATTCCGGGACTACTGGGGCCGGTTATCGGTCCCAGTTTAGGAGGCTTTTTATCGGACAACTTTTCATGGCACTGGATTTTCCTCGTTAATATTCCCGTAGGAATAGCCGGCATGCTCATGGCGTGGAAAATCATGCCTAATTATAAAAATACGGTGGGAAAATTTGATGTTCTTGGACTCGTTTATTTCAGCATGGCGCTCGTGCTGATTACATTTGCAATGGAGGTAAGCAGTGTCGGCATCAATCATTACTCCCTGGTTTTGGGACTCGTTTTTATTGCGGGATTACTGTTTACTTTGTATTATCGACATTTCAAGAAAACCGAAAACCCCATCATCAACCTTAACCTTTTTAAAATCCGGACACTCAGAATAGGCTTAATCGGCAGCCTTATTACGAGATTCGGAATAAGCGGACTGCCCTTCCTGCTACCTTTGATGATGCAGGTCGGATTTGAATTTTCAGCTTCAAAAGCAGGGATGATGCTGTTACCTTCTGCCCTTACGACCATTGCCGTAAAACCATGGATTATTCCGGTCGTTAAACGCTTTGGATACCGCAGAATCCTCATAAGCAACACCCTTGCACTCGCAGTCATCATCTTCATTTTCAGCTTTATGGAAAAAGACACCCCACTGATGTATTACATCCTGCTTATGATTGCATACGGCGCCTTTACTTCTATACAGATGACCGCCATGAACACCATTTCACTGGCCGACCTCAATGATGATGATGCCAGTGGAGGGAACAGTCTTTTAGCTATAATGCAACAGCTATCTATCAGCTTTGGGATTTCTATTGCAGCTCTGATACTGGCCTTCTACAAGGATAAGATGGATTTTTACCATGGGAACCTGGTATCTGCATTTCATCTTACCCTTATGACCTTAGCCGTTCTTACGGCCTTATCGAGTTTTACCTTTACAAAACTCAAACAAGGTGATGGTGAAAAAATGTCTCAATAAAAAACCGGCTGAGCCGGTTTTTTTATGTTATCATTTTATTTTTTGAACAGTCCGCCCAACATATCTCCAAGACCGCCTTTGGTTACAGCACTTATAGCATCGTCGATCCCTAATTTACCATCTCCATTCTGATCAAATACAGAACCTTTTGACGTTCCGGCTCCGCCAGTCAGCGAGCCCAGTATTTCTCCCATATTGAAATCTCCGTTTTTAATTTTGCTTAAAACCATATTCAAAACCTGCGGTATAACCGTACTGGCAAAATTTCCTGCAGTACCTGCATCCAAACCAATATTGGTTCCTAACTTAGAAGTAAGGCGTTCCACTATATTTTTAACAACCGGGTTAGATGTGAGCGAACTTGTATCGGTGCTGCTAAACATATTCATCAAATCACCTACATTTCCTCCCGAAACGGCACTTTGTAATCCTTCCATTAGAGATCCCCCTGTTTCTTTTGCAACGCTTCCGGCCAGTTCGCCTGAAATATTCGGATTACTGCTAACTTCCTTCTGCGTCAGCTGTGTAACAATCTGTTGAATTTGCTCTATCATAATGTTTACAATTTTATTTTTAAAGATAATAAAAATTTCATTGTATCAACATGATCCGCATAATCCCATAATTCAGGATTCTGAGTAGTTCCAAAAGGCAAACTTCCTTCTATCAGATCATTAGAAACCACGCACTGTATTTTTTCTTCATCTGTCTTCAGCCTGTCTGCAATCATACCGAGGTCTTCATAATATTCATAAAAAACCGATGAAATAGGAGATGCATAGGAACTATCTTCCTTTATGGTCAGAAACCCGTTATCGAGCAGATTAAAGTTACTCATAAGAAATACAGCTTTATTGTAATCATAGTTATTGGCATACTTATCGTCGTCAATCACATCCTTATAAGCGAACATTCCTCTAAAAAAAGCATCAAAATCATATCCCTTCGGTACAAAAAGCTTTGAAACGTTCCGGCATCCCAATCCATAATATCTGAATATATCCTCTCCAAGGGCCAGCAAATCCTCCTGCGTTTCTTTCCCGTTTAATACGGCGACGGAATTACGGTTTCTGCGTATGATATTAGGGTATTTCCCAAAATAGTAATCAAAATAACGGGCCGTATTATCGCTACCGGTAGCAATGACGGCATCAAAACCTTCAAGTTTTTCCTTAGTCACCCTGAATCTGTCGGCAAACTCGGGTTCAACCGCCGTCAGGTATTTCAGCAGAAACGGAATGAGCAGCTGGTCAGTAGAAGACAACTTAATGAGCGCTTTGTTCCCTGACATCAGTACGGACAGGACATCGTGAAAACCTACCATTGGCACGTTACCGGCAAGAACCAGCGCAACCGTGTTCATTCTTTCTTCGTTAAGGTCGTATGCCTGCAGCCATTGATCAAGATTATCATTCGTTAAAGCATCACTCCATGATTTGAACGCAAATTCAAGCTGAGCACGCTTAAACCAGCTATTACTTTCATGCAACTGGCTTATCAGCCCTGCAAAAGAATCAAAATACTCACCGTTAAACAAAACATTATCCTGTCGTTCATAAGGTTGTTTGGAAAACTGTTTAAGGAACAATCCTAATTCTGAGAAGGCATTTTTTTTAGCTGCTAAAATCATATAGATTTGTTTGTAAATTCTTTATAATGTACTTTTGTACAAAGTTACTATTAATTAAATAAATCCTTGCTATGGCAATTATAATAACTGACGAATGTATCAATTGCGGTGCATGCGAGCCGGAGTGTCCGAACACTGCCATTTACGAAGGGGCCGATGACTGGCGCTGGAAAGATGGTACTCGTTTGAATGGGAAAGTAGTGTTACCCGACGGAACGGAGGTAGATGCAGATGACGCCCAAACACCTATATCGGATGACATTTACTACATTGTACCGGGAAAATGCACCGAATGTAAAGGGTTTCACGAAGAACCTCAGTGTGCTGCCGTTTGCCCGGTAGACTGTTGTGTCCCCGACGACAATCACGTGGAAAGTGATGCGCTTCTGTTGGAGCGGCAGGCATTTTTACACAATGAATAATTTTAAAGCTTCGCTTTCTGCGAAGCTTTTTTTATTTTTACAGAAAATAAATTTCTATGAAAAAGTTATGTATATTCCTGAGTGCGGCCTTTTTACTGTCTTGTGCCGCAAAAAAGGAAATCAAGGAAGATCAATCGCTTCTTAACGGAAACTGGGAGCTGGCCGGAGCCGATTTCAGTAAAGACCTCGCAAAGGACTTTAAAGAAGGGCTTCCTACACTGACCTTTGACAGTTCAGAAAACCTTAAGATTTACGGTTACGACGGCTGTAACCGTATCAATACGAACGCAGTTTTAAAAAAGGATCACACCATCAGTATCGCGCCTGAAATTGCATCGACTATGATGGCCTGTAAAAAGGTTAAAAGCGACGAATACAAACGGGCCCTAACAAAAGCCACTTCATACAGCCTTACCAGCAATGTTCTTGTTCTAAAGTCGGAATACGGCGAGCTCAGGTTCCATAAAGTGAGTCTCAACGGAAACTGGTACCTCGATAAAATATATGTCGGCAAAGTCAAGGCTGCAGATTTATACCCCTATAAAAAACCTTTCATCAAAATCGACATCAACAAACCGGTATTCTCCGGAAATACTGCCTGCAACGCGATAAACGGGCAGCTGCTTATGTTTCAGAACACGATGAAATTCAACCATATTACTTCAACGGAAATGTTCTGTAACGGTGTCAATGAAAAGGTCTTTACAGATGCTCTTGGAAAAGTAACACATTACAAGCTTGAAGGAACGCGCTTGATTTTGCTTGAGAAAGACAAGAAAATCATGGAACTGGTTCAACAATATGATTAAATTGAAAGCTCCTTAAAAGGAGCTTTTTTTATTGAAATTTGATAGATTTTACCGGAGATATCTTTGTAATCAGATAAGAGGGTATCAGCAAAATAACATAACTTATGACAGCTAACAGTATATTAATCAACACGATGTTCACAACAGAAATATACACCGGTGCTTCTTTTACATAATACTGCGTCGGATCCAATGTGATGATGCCAAACCGTTGCTGTATCAGAAGCAACCCTACCCCAACAACATTCCCTATGAGTAATCCATACAATACAATGTAGGTTGCATTGAAAACAAAAATTCTTCGTATTTTCCAATTATCCGCTCCCAGGGCCTTAAGTATTCCGATCATCTGTGTACGTTCCAGAATCAGTACAAGCAGGGCAACTACCATATTGATCACCGCAACCAGGATCATCAACCCTATGATAATATAGATATTGAAATCGAAGAGCTTCAGCCAGTCAAAAATATTGGCAAATTTTACGGTAATGGGCTCGCTGTTCAATGTAGAGGGGATATGTTCGTATATCCTGGACGCAACAGCATCTATCTTTGTAAAATCATCCACAAAAAGTTCAAATCCTCCTACCTCGTCTTTTTGCCATTTATTCAGTCTTTGAATATGTTTCAAATCTCCGATAACATACATTTCATCGAATTGAGAAAAGCCTGATTCATATATACCCGATATCTTGAAAGCACGGATGTTAGGCAAACCTTCCTCATCATTTTTAAGGAAATAGGTCTGGATCTTATCTCCCAGCTTCAATTCCAAACGTGTTGCAAGATACGATGAAACAATGACTTCATCACTCATCCTATCCTGTGCATATTCTGGTAATTTTCCCTGAATAAGATAATCCTTAAGATAATTCCACTGATAATCTTTATCCACCCCTTTGAATACGATTCCTTCAAATGATTTATCAGTTCTTACTACTCCCGCCTTTGTTGCAAACGGATGCACACCTTTTACCTCGGGAACAGCATTAAATACCGGGTAAAAATCCTGTTTAAGTGAAATGGGCTCCAATGTGATATTGGACTGATTATTATCAAAGTTTGAAATCACAACATGTCCGTTGAACGATGAGATTTTATCGCGGATTTTTCGCTGAAGCCCCAAACCTGCGGCCACAGAAACCAACATCATAACAACACTGATAGCGACAGCTGCAATGGCGATTTTTATTATTGGTGCAGAAACACTATTTTTATATTTTCGCGAAGTAGCCAGACGGTTTGCTATAAAATAGGATAAATTCAAAGCCATGAAATCTAAAATTCTTTTCAAAAATACATTATTATTTGTTGTAGTGGTACTGTTTCACCATGTAATTTTTGGCTGTAATACACAGCAGAAACACTTTAAAATCACTAATGGAATAGAAACAGGTGCTGATCAGCCCGGGGAATACCTGCCTATGCTCCGTGGAAAAAAAGTGGGTATCCTGACCAACCAGACAAGTATTGTAACTGTTTCCGGAACCAATATGCTCCTTGTAGACTTTCTGGTGCAGAATAAGGTTCTGCTTAAAAAAATATATGCGCCTGAACATGGTTTCAGGGGAACGGCCGATGCCGGGGAACTGATTAAAGACGGTAAGGACTCCCGCACGGGCCTTCCCATCATATCGCTATACGGAAACAATAAGAAGCCCTCGGCAGATCAATTAAAAGATATTGATGTTATGCTTTTTGATCTTCAGGACGTAGGTGCCCGTTTCTACACATACATTTCCTCTCTACATTATCTAATGGAAGCCTGTGCTGAGCAACAAATCCCTCTTATTATTCTGGACAGACCCAATCCTAAAGGAGCAACGGTAGACGGGCCCGTATTGGAATCTGCGAATAAAAGTTTTGTAGGAATGCATCCCATCCCTGTGCTTCACGGCTTGACAATCGGAGAATATGCCGGCATGATCAATGGTGAAAAATGGTTAAGAAACGGAATCCAGGCTGATGTTACGGTTATTCCGGTAAAAAACTATATCAAAACAACTTCTTACTCATTACCTGTGAAACCCTCTCCTAACCTGCCAAATGATTTATCTGTAAACCTTTATACGAGCCTCTGCTTTTTCGAGGGCACGAACGTAAGTGTAGGACGAGGAACCAATAAGCAATTTCAGATATACGGATCTCCGTTCCTCAAAGATATGCCGTATACCTTTACTCCGGAACCCAATGAAGGGGCAAAAGATCCCATGCACAACCGAAAAAAATGTTTTGGTGAAGATTTATCGCAACACGAACCTATAGAAGGCCTTTCGTTAAAATGGTTGCTCAAAGCCTATAAGCATACACAAGATCCTTCCAAATTCTTCAATAACTTTTTCATAAAGCTTGCAGGAACCCGTAATCTGCAAGAACAAATTGAAAAAGGTTGGTCAGAAGAGCAAATCCGTGAAAGCTGGAAACCCGGGATAGAAGACTTTAAGAAAACCCGCACCCGTTATTTATTATACCGGGATTTTTAACTTCATTTTATTAATGCGCAATTTGTTAAATCTGAAGAATTATTCTTATTTTTGAGTAAATGTAAATAAAAAAAATAAATTGTTATGAACGCAACTGACGCTATCATTGCTATTATTGATCGTTTTCAATCACTTTACGAGTGGTTTTTACGTATCCTGGGTCGAATTGTTGATTTATTTGAGCGTTTTAAAGAATTTATTTTAAACCTTGTAGAATACGTAATCAACACCTTTGATTCGGAAGAAGACGTTCAGGCCTTCTTAAAGAATTATCTGGATAACGAACATAGTTTTATATAAAATGCCTTATTTAAAAGGCATTTTCTTTTTCATTTCTTCTACAACAGCAAAAGCCGCAGGACAAATAGCAACATTTTTTAAAGTAAGATTGCCTATCTGCTGGAATTTTTTCCGGTCGGTATGGGGATATTCCCTGCAGGCCTTAGGGCGTACCTCATAAATCATACAGTAATTTTCTGCATCCAGAAATGCACACGGAACACTTTGTAAAACAAAATCCCCGTCTTCATCAACCCGTAAATACTGGTCTGTGAATTGCTGCGGTTTCATTCTAAGGTGCTTTGCAATACGTTCAACATCAGCACCGGTGAACAATGGCCCTGTTGTTTTACAGCAGTTGGCACATTTCAAGCAGTCTGTTTTGCGAAAAACATCGTTGTGAATGGTCTGCATCTGATAATCGATATCCTTCGGAGTCTTTTTCTTAAGCTTTTCAAAATACTTCTTATTTTCAGTCTGCTTATCTTTTGCTAACTTTGGAAGGTTTTTTAAATAGTTTTCCATTGCATTGGTAAAATGCAAAATTACAAATAATCAGTCAAATATGTTTAAAGATCTTTTCGGCAGGGCAATATTGGATTTTGCTACTCAGAATGCTCCTGAAAACCTTATTACGGAAACCAACATCAGTGAAGCCGATGAAATGGATGTTTCCTATTTATTCAGGTCCTTTGACGGCATGCCTGAACTGGAACAGGAAGCCCTTAAGCTTGCCAGGGGAAAAATACTTGATATCGGCTGCGGAGCCGGAAGCCATGCGTTGTATCTTCAGGAAAAAGGATTTGATGTCACAGCAGTGGACATCTCAGCCAACGCAATTGAAGCGTGCAAAATAAGAGGCCTTAAAAAGGTAAGTCAAACAGACTTTTTAAATCTTGATGAAGGTTCAAAATTCGACACCATTTACCTGTTGATGAACGGAACAGGTATATTCGGAAAACTACGCAACATTGATGAATATCTCACCAAATTAAAATCGCTTCTCAGCGACGGAGGCCAGATACTTATTGACAGCTCAGACATCGTTTATATGTTTGACGAAGATGAAGACGGAGGAAAATGGATTCCTTTATACGGGGACTATTACGGAGAATTGATATTTACCATCCGTTACAAAGGAGAACAAGAAGAACCCTTTAACTGGTTATATCTTGACTTTAACACCCTGCAAAACGCATGTATGGCACAAAATATGCGATGCGAACTGATTACAGAAGGTGAACATTTCGATTATTTAGCGCGTATTACAAAATAAAAGAGCCGGGAAATTACCGGCTCTTTTATTTTACATCATATATTTCATTATGATTCCCTGTATTTCTGCTTTAAAAGCTTCTGACCTGTTGTTTAAAACGGTCGCATAATTCTGTCTGATCATAACGAACTTTTTAGCAAGTGGAGTCTGATAAAATTCAATCAGGTTTTCCACTTCATTCTGAGAAAGGTTTTGCGAGTAATACGCTACCAGGCTGTTCTTTTGTTTGGCAATAAGCGGTTCCATATCCTTTTTAAAACTTTCGCGGTTCGCTGCGGAAAGCTGTTTCGATATTTCATCCGTAATATTGTAAAATTCGTTAATTTCACCGGATAATTCTACCAACTTCAGAACGTCCGTTTTATTTGCCTGTGCAAATGTGTTCATGGTAAAGACCAGGAATAGCCCAATCAGAAAATTCTTTTTCATGTTTTTTAAGACAAAATTATAATATTTTAAGGAATATCCAAATATTTATGAGTTTGAGTAGATATTTTCCATTTAGGATTTGCTTTTACATATTCGATAAGCAATGGAAGCATTTCATCTCTCTTACCCCATTCTACCTGCAAATACAGGCGTGCATCCGGGTTTATTCTTGACGCCTGTTCTTCTGCAAACGCAAAATCATGCTTGTTGTATATGATACACTTTAATTCGTGCGCCGCATCGTATACACTCTGAGTCGGCAGCTTGGTCTTTTTAGGAGATAAGCAGATCCAGTCCCAAAAACCGGAAAGTTCATATGCTCCCGAAGTTTCAATATTCGTTTGTATCCCCTTCTCCCTCAACTTTAAAGTAAGTAAATCCAGATTCCACATCAGGGGTTCTCCTCCTGTAATCACAACGAGTTTTCCATTTTTTTCAGCTTCGGCAACAATATCGCTTACGGCAACAGAAGGGTGCAGATTTTCATCCCAGCTTTCCTTTACATCACACCAGTGGCATCCTACATTGCATCCTGCCAAACGGATAAAATAAGCCGCATGTCCTGTATAATATCCTTCGCCCTGAATTGTATAAAATGCCTCCATCAAAGGCAGGGTCGGAACCGTAGCATTTGCATTCTCCATTTTCGTTTCTTTTGTGCAAAGATACAACTTTACCCGATAAAAAAAGAGCAACCTAAGGTTGCTCTTTCTTTATCTATTTAGCACTTTGAACCTGCTTCCTTGCATATTCATTGCTTGAATCAAGCTGAAGAACCTTGCGGAAATAATCCGTAGATTTTGATTTATTGGTTGCCATATTATAATTCCCAATCATAATATAGGCTTCAATAAGCGCATCTTTAAAAACAGGATCATTGGCCATTCCTTTTTCTGTCAACAGGCTCACAAATCCTTCGTAGTCCTTTTCCATTTTTGCCAATGAAGCTGGAGTATTCATATTTCTGTTTACACGTGCACTGATAAGATAAGCTTCGAATGTCGGTGTTTTTTTGATAGAACTGTCCAAATTTTCTTTTGCTTTTGCAAGCTGGTCATTGAACATCGGTTTATCACTTGCCATATAAAGGGCATTTCCTTTGTAATACATATCGTATACATAGTAAGGTGATTTTTCATCCTTTGAAGCTAAATCAAACACAAAGTATGCCTGTTCAAAATGTTCATCTTTAAACAAATCCATTCCCAGTTCGTGAAGCGCTATGCCCAGTTTAGGGTTTTCTTTCACAGCTTTGGACATTTCCTCAATAGACTTCTTGTATACGTTCTCATTAAAAGTACCATCCGCATTTCTTGAGGATTCCAATTCAGACAATCCTTTGTACAAGTAATCAATAGGCAGGATCTGATCTTTCTTATCCTGAACATCAAAATACATATTTATGCTTTCCTTAGCATCAAGAAATTTTCCGTTTTGAAAATCTGCAATAGCTCCATAGCGATACATAAGGAAGTTGTCTCCACGCGTATACCATTTCGTTTTCACAAGGTCTCCGAGTGCTTTATAATCTTTATTCTTTATAAAGTATGCTGCAATTTCATTATCGCTATCCAGACTTTCTCCCAAAAGCCCATGGTATTTAAAGTAATTATCTACTCCTTTCTGCAATAGGGAACGATCATCTTTAAAACGTGCATAATCAGCATAAGTCAATGCTAACTGTTTGTACACATCTATATAATTCGGATCTTTCTCTACAATTTCATTGTAAATCTTGATTGCTTCTTCAAACTCGTTTCCAGCACGGAACACTTCTGCAAGTTTCATCTTCGGAAGCTTACTATCCGGAAACATTTTAGAAGTTTCATAATAAACACGTCGCGCATCCACAAATCGTTTTTCAGCAAAATAGATATCGCCTCTTGCAATATGCGGTTCCGGCGTATCCTTATTTACGAGAAGTGCCGCGCCTACAAATTCATATGCTGCATCAAAATCAGGTTTCGGAGCATACATATAAGCATGCGCTATATCAATATAAGTTTGAAAATCACCTAAAGGCAATTCAAGAGTAGCGGCGTTGAATTTGGATTTTGCTTCTTTATCCTTTTGTTCCAACAAAGATAATTTAGCAATTCCCAGGTTGTTGATCCCTGCATTTTTATAGGTACGCAATCCCTGTTTAAAATAATAGTTTGCAGAATCCTTATTCTGTTCATTTAAATGAATGGTACCTAAACGGTAAAAATTCCCTCCTTGATTCGGCTGACTTTTAATCAGTTTATACAATTCCTTTTTGGCAACATCATATTGACCGTATTTTATTGCGCGGTCAACGTCTATACCCGAATCTGTCTTATTCTGTCCGGAAGAACTGAAAATAATGGATAATAAAGCTAAACTTAGGGTAATTTTTTTATTCATAATATATCGTTATATTGAAAATCCTGATTATTCTATTATGTTAATCTCTCTCTTTGGCAATGTTACAGGCATAAGACCTGACTTTAATATTATACGTTGTCCCTTATCAGAAGCTGCAAAAGTTGCAAAACCGGTACCCAGTCCTGCTTTTCCCTGAATGTCCACAATATTGATCGTTCTTGTCAGAGGATAGGTATTATCAGCAATAGAGCTTTGTGAAGGTCTGTAATACTGTTTCAATGAATCGTTGTATACGTATAAAGAGCGCAAATGGGAAATATTTTCTTTTATCTTATCATCCGGCTGCACCATCCAGTTGATTCCTACCACGCCAACCGCATTTTTGTTTTTACTGATATATTGTACCAGTTCCTCAACTGATTTAACATAATAAACATTTTTACTCAGTTCAGACACATTCGCATCGGCCATTACTTTACTGACCAAAGCTGAATTAGCATCATGAAAAACAAAAACCTTTTCTGATTTTTTAGCTCCCTTAAAAACTTCCAATACTTCTTTATAATTTAAAAGGGTATCATTTGTATTTTTTTCCCTGATGAATAGAACCGCATCTTTTGCGATAGGAGTAATTTTAGGTACCACTTTTCCTTTAAAGACCTCCAGATCCTTAGGTGAAAAATCTTTAGGCAGGACAGCTAAACGGTTCTCATCTTTATACAGCGCATTTAATATTTCATTCTGCGAAAGCATCTTCAGCTCAATATCCGCATCGGTATAATACGTTCTGAATACTTCATTTATATCATCAACAATAGGATAAACAGATGATTCCACATACATTTGAGTTACTCCCTTATTGTATGCTTCCTTATCTGCCTGTTCCTTTTTGTCAATTTCTTTTTTACAAGAAACCAGTACGGTTAAACCGATCATTGACAAAAATAGTCGCTTCATAATTACTTTTATTAAATGTCCGTTAAATCTACTAAAAAAAAATTTAATAAACTTTATAAATATTGCATTTTTAACAATCTAAAATTCTATGTGATTTTATATGCAACTTCCTACAAAACAAGAAAACCCGCTAAAGCGGGTTTTCCAAAGATCAGTTTACACGGATCTTAATCGGTAAGGTAAATACCGAACGAACGGTTTTACCATTATGCTCGGCAGGCTTCCATTTCGGCATTGTTTTTAAAACGCGTATCGCTTCATTCCCCATACCCAGTCTATCGTCGAGTACCTTGATATCGGTGAAAGAACCGTCCAGTTCAACAACAAACCGGAGCTTTACTACAATTTCATTTGAATTACCGCTCATTTCCGGCGCAGAAAACCTGTGTGTGAAATTTTCATAAAATTTCTGGTATCCTTCATTCGGGACAGCTTTATGCTGTACCACATTTATAATTGCATTAGTCTTTATGTCATTTCCTCCTGTTCCACGACTTCCTTCAATTCCGTCACGACTTCCGTCCGTACCTTTTTTAGAAGTACCGGAAGCTGCTCCGTCACTTTTAAGTTTCCCGAATTCCGTATCACCTTCAAGATTATCCTTACCTGACTGAATATCGTCCTTGAAATCCTTTTGTGAGGCCACTTTATCATTCAAAACTTTATCGTCATACACTACCTTAGCTTCTGTATATTTTATATTCTTTTGTACATCGGCAGCAGCTTGGGGCTTGGCTTCTTCAGTTTGTTTTTGCTTTGTCTCCTTTTCAGGAATCGGTACTTCCGCTTTTTTATCCGCATCCTTTATGACGAGACCATTATCCAAAATCATGGAGGTATCTATCACGACAATCCTTTCTGAATTTTTGGAAGCATACAGATAACTGCTACCGAATACGACACTCAGCAATCCTAAACCGATAGCCAGAGACATAAAGGTCGTTTTCTCAGTCTCCCGTCGTAATTTATACGCTCCATAGGACTTATTGCGTCCTTCAAACACAATATTCGTCCAGTCTTTCCCAAATAAATTTAATCTGCTCATAATTCAACGTTTTTAATGTTAAGAGTAACTATTTGCCATACATTCAACATATTAACAGAATAATAAAAAACAATAATATCAATACATTAATATAACGAAATCTAATCAACAATAGTACCTAAAGACTAAATTATTTTAAATAAAAAAAACAGGAACTAGTCCTGTTTTATACTGATGATTCTGAAAAACCTTATGATGCTGTATACAATGAGCAAAATACCGAACAACAGTCTTCTGTTATAAGAAAGGTCAAGCGGAATGTCTTTCCACAAAATAAACATACATCCCAAGGTAAAATAAAGGATCAGAAACAAAATTCCGATAAAGAACAAAAATCGCTGTAACAGCGATTTTTGTTGAAAATTATTGATAAAGTTCCTAAACATTAGTTATTTACTTTGATCTTAATAGGTAATGTAAAACTAGAACGTACTGTTTTACCGTTGTGCTCAGCAGGTTTCCAGTTAGGCATTGATTTCAATACCCTGATGGCTTCTCTACCAACACCCTGTTTATCGTCTACAACCTGGATATCTGTAAAAGATCCGTCTTTTTCAACGACAAACTTCAGACGCACCACGATTTCGCTAACTCCACCTCCTACATCCGGAGCATTGAATTTACGGGCAAAATTCGAATAGAACTTTTGTATCCCTTCATTAGGAGCAGCTTTCTGTTGTACGAAGCTGTATACTTTGTTTGGATTCTCATCTTCAGAAAACTTATTTCCAGTTCCAGTTCCTTTTGAACCTTTGTCTGCACCACCGGTCTGTTCACCTTTTGATTTGAAATCCCCGTCTTTATCAGCTTCCCTGTCTTCACGGCCGGAAGTCTTGGTATCGTCGAAATCTTTTTGAGCCGTTTTTTGCTCATTTTTAACTTCTTCGTCCTTTTTCACAACCGTTTCCACATATTTCACTTCTTCCTGAACTGATTTTGAAGCATCAGCTTGCGGTTCAGGTTGTGGTTCTTCTTTTATCTCTTCAACGGGAGGTTCAGGTTCAGGTAGAGGCGGTAATTCAACTTCAGTTACAGACACTTCTTCAACATCCTTATCTCTGTTGAATTTTTCTCCAAAAATAGATTTAAATGCAAAAGAGCCTCCAAACGCCAAACCGATACAAACAACTCCCAGCATTAGAGCTATTAAAGTTGTTTTAGGATTGTCCTGGCGCAATTTGTAGGCACCATAAGCTTTGTTACGTCCTTCAAATACTATATTCGTCCAATCCTTACCAAATAAATTAATATTAGCCATAGTTTAATGTTTTTGTATGCTTATTGCATAATTGCTTTTTCCTCTGCAGTCATGTTTTGAAGAGAATAGATTTCAATACCTGTGATGGCCATTTCATCTAAAATATCAATCATGTCTGTATAAGTTGCGTCATCAGTTGCTTTAATCAGAACGACTAAACCATCTTTTCCAACCTGTCCCTTAGCTTTCAGATTAGCTATTTTCTGTAAAAGCACTTTTCGGATCCCATCTTTACCATAAGTTTGATCTATAGGGCCTTCTCCTCCATACGGCGACTGAATCCTTCCCATATAATATTTTAATTTTCGGTCCTTACCTATCAAAATATTCATGGTTTTTGATTCTTTTGCTTCTTGCGGAGGAACATCATCTTTCTTCAATTTATCCGGCATAGTCAAATCCATTGACTGTGGTTTGGATAACGAAGTTGTTAACATAAAGAATGTAATCAACAAGAATGCCAAATCTACCATGGCCGTTAAATCAACCCCCGTATTCTGCTTCTTACTTCTTACTTTCTTGCCGCCTTTTCCTTCGTTACCTCCGGTATTTAATTCTGCCATTTCTTTTTAAAATTTATGTAGATTAAAAATCGTCAGATCTTAAACCTGTTACTAGGTAAAAGCGGTTTTGACGTTGTTCCTGTAATATGTCCATTATCTCCTTTATGGTTCCAAACTGTTCGTTTGCATCTCCCTTGATTGCAACCTTAAGGAAAGACTCCTTACGCTGCCATGATGATTCACGTGCATTACGTACCCATGCAGACAACTGATTGTTCAAAGAATCTTTATAAGGAATTCCTTTATGAAACTCTTTCTGCATACGTTCACTTGCAGGTTTTGCCAACAAGCTCTTCATTTCACGAATATCAGCACCAAAGTTCTCCATTCCTGCAAAAGCATTTTGTTCTTCTGTTGTGAATGTAATGTTGTATTCCTGCCCCATTCTGTTCAAGATGTCCTTACGGTCTTCTCTTCCTGCAATACCGACAAACACATTCTCCTGACCAACAGTGATCGTTAAAATATCATCGGACGGAATTTTCGTTTCTTTTGTAGATGCAGGCAAATCAACAGGATATACTTCTGGTGTTTTTGCTGTAGAGGTTAAAACGAAGAATGTTAGCAATAAGAACGACACGTCACACATGGCGGTCATATCGATTCTTGTACTTGATTTTTTCATTTTTGCCATATTCTTTCTTCTTTTTTAACCAGATTAAATCTGGAATTATACAATATCTTAAGAAATTACAATAAATTATTTATTGTGTCTTCTGTAAGATTGTGTAATAGCGAATCCAGCTTCGTCAATGAAATGAGTCAATTTATCGATTTTCGTAGTGAAAACGTTATAAAAAACGATTGCTAACGTTGAAGTACCGATACCAGTAGCTGTGTTCATCAAAGCTTCAGAAATACCTGTTGCCAATGCAGCTGAATCCGGAGAACCTGCAGTTGATAAAGCCGAGAACGCCTTGATCATCCCTGTTACCGTTCCCAATAGACCTACTAACGTACCAATAGATACCAAAGTAGCTAAAATGATCATATTTTTCTCCAACATCGGCATTTCCAATACCGTAGCCTCTTCGATTTCTTTCTGGATAGTTTCCGTAGCTTTGTCAGCATCGAACCCTTCACGTTTAACTTCTTCTAACTTAACCAAAGCAGCTTTTACCACGTTTGCAACAGACCCTTTTTGTTTGTCACACTCTTCGATTGCTTCATTGATCTGGTTTGCATTTACCAAAGACTGAACTTTAGCAACAAATCCTTTAACATCTCCTGCACCTGCAGCTTTGCTGATTACGATGAATCTTTCAATACCAAATACAATAGTTGTTGTTAATAATCCAATTAATACGGCAATAACATACCCTCCTTTGTACATCATTCCCATCAAGTTTCCTGGATTCGGTTCACCTGCAGGATCATTGTTCATAAAGTTACTTGGATTCCCCAATACAAAATTCCAAATTACCCATCCAAAAACTAGACATACTAAAACCGTTAGTGCTGCAGCGATGTTTGATAATCCTGAACTACTTGGATTTTTCTCAACTGTTTGTGTCATCTTAATAAAATTTAAATTTAATGTTTACTCAATTTTTAAAATTAGTTTCGCTTCTTTTCAAAGCAAGGCAAATTTACTTTTTTACTTCAAATAAAAAAATAAAATTTGTCCTCATATAAACCAAGGATTTAAAATTAACTAAAAAGAAACAATTATTTTACTTTTTAATATAGTTTTATAATTCCTACAATATGCAAACGCCTACCCTTCAATATTATTGCCTCAACCCTTGTTTTTTTTCATAACGATTACATAACATTAAAAAGAATGGAGTACATACAGATATCGTTGAATTTTATATCTTTATATTAACCAATAAATTTTCAATGAATTCAGAAAACTTTATCCAAACTATAACGAACGGTTATACCTTTAAAGGCGATTTTATCACGATTGGAGGAGCAATGCTGGATGGGCAGCCGGTTCCCGACCTGCCTGTAAACATTTCCTTAAAGACACTTAACAGACACGGACTTATTGCCGGCGCAACAGGTACCGGAAAAACCAAGACCATCCAGGTACTTTCGGAGCAACTTTCCAATAAGGGAATACCTGTTCTAATGATGGACATAAAAGGAGATTTCAGCGGAATTGCCGAAGCAGGTATAAAGACTCCTTTTATTGAAGAACGTCATGCTAAAATGAACCTTTCCTTTGAACCGAAAGGATTTCCCGTAGAATTACTGACTATTTCCAAGCAGGACGGTGTCCGTTTACGGGCCACTATTTCAGAATTCGGTCCTGTTCTCTTATCCCGCATCCTGGATTTAAACGACACCCAGAGTGGTGTAATGTCCCTTATTTTCAAATATTGTGACGATCATCAGCTGCCTTTGCTTGATCTTAAAGATCTTAAAAAGGTCATACAGTTCATTACAAACGAAGGTAAAGAAAGCATTGAACAGGAATACGGCCGGGTATCAATCGCATCAACAGGCTCCATTCTGAGAAAACTCATCGAACTGGAACAACAGGATGCCGACCTTTTTTTCGGTGAAACTTCATTTGAAATACGGGACCTTATGCGTATTGATGAAAACGGCAACGGCTTCGTAAACATCCTGCGGCTCAACGACATACAGGATAAGCCAAAACTATTTTCTACATTCATGCTATGCCTGCTGGCCGAAATCTACAACACCATGCCGGAACAAGGCGACAGCGGACAGCCTGAACTCATTATTTTCATAGATGAGGCCCACCTTATATTTAAAGAAGCTAGCAAAGCGTTGCTTGACCAGATTGAAACAATTGTAAAGTTAATACGTTCAAAGGGAATCGGTCTTTATTTTATAACCCAGAATCCGACCGACATACCCGATGGAGTGCTGGCCCAGCTAGGGTTAAAAATTCAGCATGCACTTCGTGCATTTACCGATAAAGACAGGAAAGCCATCAAACTTGCTGCTGAAAATTTTCCTACTACCGAATTTTATAAAACCAATGAGATCATTACGCAACTTGGAACGGGAGAAGCCCTGGTAACGGCGCTAAATGAAAAGGGAATCCCTACCCCACTTGTCGTATGTATGATGCGCGCCCCAATGAGCAGGATGGATATTTTAACACCAGATGAAATTACGGTGCTCATTAAGAAATCATCCCTTACATCAAAGTACAATGCGGTAGTAGACAGGGAAAGTGCTTATGAAATACTTACACGCAAATTATCGGAACCAAATGAAGCCGTTCCTCAAGAAAAACCTGCGAAAACAGCTTCAAAAACAAATTCTGAAAAAAAGGAAGAAGGCGTCTTTACCAAACAGATCGTAAAGGTCCTTACCAGTGCAACTTTTATAAGAGGAGCCTTTGGTGTTCTTAACAAAATTTTCAAAAAATAAAGCGAACTAATAGTTCGCTTTATTTTTATCTAATATCTCCAGTATAAACTGTTCCACTTCTTTTGTCTGCCAGTTTTCATAAATTCCCGGTAGTTTCATAACTTCTTCCATTACTTTCTTCTGGTAGTCGCCGATAGCCAGTGCATCAGCATATGGATTGAGGCTGAATGTAACACGATCATAAAGCGGCAACCATTTATTGGGATGCTTTTTGGTGAACCATGCCTCTATCTTTTTTTGCAGCAAAAAATCCTTATCTGCCGTTTTGGTACTCATTTCAATAAAGTTCCTGTAGGACAGTTCTGCAATAGCATCGGCATTGGGTTTGCGTATTTCCTGGTATTTACTAAAGATAGCAGACCAGTCGCCGGGAAATTCCTCCAGCAATTGGTTTAACGCGGAAATATCTTCAAAACCGGCATTCATTCCCTGTCCGTAAAAAGGAACGATAGCATGCGCCGCATCCCCTATTAATGCAACCTTATCTTCAAAAGTCCAAGGATAGCATTGCATGGTAACCAAAGATGATGTAGGATTGTAAAAGAAATCATGCTTCAGATTCACTATCAGGTTTCCGGTATCCGGGAAATATTCTTCAAAAAATACCGCCAGTTTTTCTTCAGTATGAATTTCTTCAAAAGAATTCTTTCCTTCAAAAGGCATAAATAATGTACAGGTGAAGGATCCGTCTTCATTTGCCAGTGCTATCAGCATAAATTCTCCACGTGGCCATATATGAAAAGAATGAGGATCAAGCCGGTGGGTACCGTCCTCTTTTGCAGGTATTGTTAACTCTTTATATCCGATATTAAGAAAAAACTGAGAATAATTAAACCTGTTCTGGCGCTGCATACGGTGACGGATACGGGAGAATGCCCCGTCAGCTCCAAAAATATGTCCGAATTGTTTTTGTTCAAATGGACCGTGCTCCTTTTCCCCCATGTACAGGGTAGCCGTTTCCAAATTAACGTCCCAAATCTTATGATTAAATTCAAAATCGACCCCTTCTTTTTCCGCCAGGTCAATCATAAGCCTGTTCAACCCTCCCCGCGAAATAGAATAAATTGCTTCTCCGTTGATACCGTAAGGCTGAAATGAAAGAGAACCATCTTTAAGGTGAATGGCTCTTTTATCCATGGGAATGGCAATCTTACGTACTTCGTCTCCGATACCTACATCATCCAGCGCATGCCATCCTCTCGTTGATATTGCCAGGTTGATCGACCTACCTGAAAACTTTACTTTTCTTATATCTTCGCTGCGATCAAAAACTGTTACATTAAAATTCTTCTTTTTTAAGTAGATTCCCAACAGCGTACCAACCAGGCCGGCCCCCGCAATAGCAATATCGTTATTTTCCTTAAGCATGAGTTCGCTTTTCTGTATTGAAATTCAATTTTGATAAAAGTACTAAAAATGTATCTGGCATACTATAAATCCCTACAAATATAACGTTAAAAGTTTTGGGGCTATTCAAAAAAAGCTCCTGAACAAAATCAGGAGCTTTTTTTTATTTTTTCTCCACTACGGGAGAGGCATTTATTTTACGGCTTAATTCAAGGGAAATGGCTGCCTTTTCCATTTTAATCTTTCCTGCCATTGTTTCAACGATTATAGTCGTTTCTCCAAGCTCGGAAATTCTTCCGTGAATTCCGGCTTTCGTAACAATTTTGTCGCCTACCTTCAAAGCACTTTCAAATTCTTTCTCTTTTTTAACCCTTGTCTGCTGTGGGCGAATCATTAAAAAATACATCGCTGCCATAATCAGCACTATAGGTAAAAACTGTTGTATATTTTCCATTATAATTATTCTACTACGTTTGCTTTAATTGTCAATACTTCGCTTCCTGCTTCTGTATTAGTGGTCAGAGTAACATTTTTACTCTGCAAGCCCGGACTGTTTGCGGAGAACACCACTTTAAGTTTTGCTGATTTTCCTGGTTTTATAGGTTCTTTAGGAGGCTCCGGTACGGTACATCCGCAAGATGCTTTTGCATCAATCACAACAAGATCAACTGTTCCTTCGTTTTTAATCTCGAATTCCACTTCACCTTTGGATCCTTTTTTAAGTTCACCAAAATCGTGAACTGTTTTATCAAAAGCTATTTTAGGAAATCCTGTTTGTGTGCTTGTAGAACTGGTGGTTTCAGTAACACCATCCGTTGTTGTAGAAGTCGTGGTTGTTTCCGTTGTAGTGGAGGCACCTTCATTGATACGGGATGAAGCATCTTCCTTTTTATTACATGCTACTAAACTCAAAGCTGCAAAACCAGCTGCTAACATTAATTTTTTCATAATTTTTTAATCGATTAATCCTCTACCAATTTTATTTAACTTATTCTCTTGTCGGTATTCTTTTACCAATGCATCGAGAATACCGTTGATAAATATACTACTTTTTGGAGTAGAATATTCTTTTGCAAGTTCTAAATATTCGTTAATTGTAACTTTCACCGGTATGGAAGGAAACTTTTGCAGTTCACATACTCCCAGATTCAAAATAATGGTATCAAGTTCGGCAATACGATCCAATTCCCAGTTACGCGTTTTATCTTCATACTCTTTAACAAGAACATCAGCGTTCAATATTGTTTTTCTAAAAAGCTGTCTGGCAAATTCCTTATCTTCTTCGTCTTTGAACACCCGGTTTAATTTAAAATAACTGGTTTCATCCTTCAAGCCCTGTAACTGTTTCAAAATAGCTGTATTTACTACCGGTATATCATCAATCCACGAAATCCTGTAATCCTCAAGGAATTCGTAAATCTTATCATTCGGAGCAATAATATCGGTAAACAAACTGATTACAAACTCTTTGTCTTCAGCAAAATTATTGGTACGATTCTTCATGTATTCCCTGTAAAGATCGCTTGCCTTAATTTCCTGTAAAAGTCCTTTTATATAGTGATCGTTCACATGAAACTGGTTTATTCTGAGCTCATCTAACCAGTTGTTAAGAGATTCCGACGTTACAAGTATCTGTAATACCGAATTATTGATAAACTTTGTGTTGGGATTGCGTTCTTCAGGAGTAGCAAGGTGCTTTTGGGCAGACACTTCCAGAAAATCCTTTTCAACCTTTTGTAGTTCAATTAATGACGAAAGCATTAAAAGATACAATTCGCGTATGTTTTCCAGACTATTGAAAAGATATTTTTCATATACATCTAATTGGTCTGAATGATTCTGGATCATTGCATATATTGCCTGCAATACTTTCGAGCGGATATGACGTCTGTTTACCATGCTGCTTAAGAACTTGTTGTTGTTTTAATAAAAGAAAGCGAAAACCTGATGATTTCCGCTTTGCAAAATTAAGACAATAATTTGAAATTTTATTTATTTTCCTGTTTTTTCTTCGCTATACGATCTTCTGCCATTTTCATTGCAGCCTGATTCGGCGTTATATGCTGTTCCTGGGCAAGATTTAAGATATCCAGCGTCGTATTGTAGATGTTTTCAGTTCTTCTCATCGCTTCATCTGATCCGTATTTGGCAATTTCTCCGAAAACATTGATAATACCACCTGCATTAATAAGAAAGTCAGGCGCATACACAATACCTTTATCCTGCAACATCTTTCCGTGAACCGCTTCATCGGCAAGCTGGTTATTCGCAGCTCCGGCAATTACCTTTGCCTTTAATTTATTAATAGAATCATTGTTTACGGTTGCTCCCAAGGCACATGGCGCATAAATATCCACATCCAGAGAATAAAGATCGCCTCCATCAAAAACAGCTGTATTGTACTTTTTCGCTACTTCTTCTACTCTTTCCTTGCTCAAATCAGTAATTGTTACCAGCGCCCCTGCATTTGTCAAATGCTTCACTAGGGTTTCGCCAACGTTTCCGATTCCCTGTACCAGTACTTTTTTACCATTCAGATCATCAGATCCATATTTAAATTTCGTAGCGGCCTTTAAGCCCATAAAAACTCCGTACGCCGTAACAGGCGAAGGATTTCCTGAACCTCCAAGGCTTTCCGAAATACCTGTAACATGCGGTGTTATGGTATGGATAAGATCCATATCGGCAGTGGTTGACCCCACGTCTTCAGCCGTAATGTATCTTCCGCTTAAAGAATCTACATATCTTGCAAAAGCTTTTATAAGTTCCGGGCTTTTATCCTTTTTGGAGTCTCCGATAATAACGGCTTTACCTCCACCAAGATCCAGTCCGGAAATAGCAGATTTATAGGTCATTCCTCTCGACAAACGCAATACATCGTTCAGCGCTTCCCACTCAGAACTGTAATTCCAGATACGGGTTCCTCCCAAAGCAGGTCCTAATACTGTATTATGAATACCAATAATTGCTTTTAAACCAGTATCTTTGTCATGGCAGAAAACAACCTGCTCATGATGGTCGAAGGAAATTTGTCCGAAAACAGGATCAACTTTTTTTAACTCGTCTGGAGTATATACATTTGTTGTCATATCTTTATAGTTATTTGGGTTATTTCAAATATAGTAAAATTTTAATTTATCATTGTTTTTTGATTATATTATTATTAAATCATCAAACATACAACACTATATAAAAAAATAGTTCAATTTCAAATTGTAAATTTTAAAATTTTAAAAACATTTTATAACAAGTAATGAAAGAACTTCAAAAACTTAATAAATATTTTCTTAAATACAAGTACCGGTTCTTAATCGGGATTATCATTACCATAGCATCGCAGATTTTTACGGTATTCACCCCACAGTATGTCGGGGATGCTATTACCGTTCTTCAGAATTTCCTCAAAAACGATCTATCGGTTGAAGCGGCGAAACAGGCTTTATGGCACAACATGATCCTTATTATCGGCACCACGCTCATTGCCGGATTCCTGACTTTTCTGATGCGTCAGACCATCATCGTAATGTCGCGGCATATTGAATTCGATTTAAAGAATGAAATCTACGATCATTACCAAAAACTAAGCCTCGACTTCTACAAGCGTCAGCGGACAGGGGATCTTATGAGCCGTATTTCGGAAGATGTTGCCAAGGTTCGTCAATATGTCGGGCCTGCCGTAATGTATTCCATCAATACAATATTCCGTATGGCCGTGGTCATTGTTCAAATGTATATCATTTCCCCGAAACTCACCTGGTACTCTTTAATTCCGGTTCCCTTACTCGCTTACTTTATGTTTAAGCTAAGTAAGGAGATAAACAAACGCAGCTTTGAATACCAGCAGAACCTTTCGAAATTATCTTCTTTCTCTCAGGAAATATTCTCAGGAATCAGGGTCATTAAAGCTTATACCCTGGAGAACAAAGAAAGTAAAGCTTATGATGAAGCTACAACGGAGAGCAAGACCAAGTTTATGAGGCTTGCCTTTACAAATGCGCTCATAGGTCCGCTTATGGTTCTTTTAATCGGAGTCAGCAACCTGTTGATTGTGTATATAGGAGCACGCATGTATATTAACGGTACTATTACGGAAATCGGTATTATTGCGCAATTCATCCTATACATCAACATGCTTACCTGGCCAATTGCGTCACTCGGATGGGTTTCTACCATGATACAGGAAGCAGACTCATCGCAGAAACGTATCAATGAATTCCTCAACGAGGTACCTTCTATCCAGTCAAGCACCAATACGCAACATTTACTTCAAGGAAGAATAGAATTCAATCATGTACACTTCATTTATGAAGACACCAAGATCCATGCGCTCAATAATGTTTCTTTTACAATTGAAAAAGGAGAAACGGTTGCATTTCTAGGTAAAACCGGATCCGGAAAATCAACGATCCTTCAACTGATTTCGAGAATGTACGATGCATCCTCAGGAACCATTTACGTTGACGGTATCAACATTAAAGGCTGGAACGTTCAGAACCTCAGAGACCAGATTGCCGTTGTTCCGCAGGATGCCTTTCTATTTTCGGACACTATTAAAAACAACATAAGGTTCGGAAAAGAAAACGCAACTCAGGAGGAAATAGAACATTTTGCAAAAATTGCAGATGTGCATAAAAACATCCTCCGTTTTGAGAACGGTTATGAAACCATACTGGGAGAACGGGGTATTACCCTGTCCGGAGGTCAAAAACAACGGGTGTCCATTGCAAGGGCCCTTATCAAAGATGCCCCCGTGCTTTTACTTGACGACTGTCTTTCAGCCGTAGACACTGAAACTGAAGAACGTATTTTAAACAATTTAAAGGAGATCGCGGAAAAGAAAACCACTATCATCGTTACTCACAGAGTGTCTTCAGCTAAAAATGCGGACAAAATTATAATTTTAAACGACGGTGAAATTATTGAGCAAGGAACTCATAATCAACTCATCAGTCAGAACGGATACTATTCCAACCTTTACAATAAACAATTAGCAGAAAAAGATGTTAAATAATTTTTTGTTTATATAAATTTTTTTTTAGACTTTTGGCTAGATGTAAAAAATTAACAGAACGATAAGGACTATGAGAGACAATGAAATGCTAGAAAAAGAGGAAATCTTTTCAAAGGTATTAAGAGCTGGGAGAAGAACCTACTTTTTTGATGTAAGATCTACAAAGGCAGACGATTATTATGTAACCATTACAGAAAGTAAAAAGTTTACAGAAGAAGATGGATCGTTCCATTTTAAGAAACATAAAATTTATTTATACAAGGAAGATTTTGCTTCCTTCAAAGAGATTTTAAATGAAATGACGGATTACGTCCTGTCTCAAAAAGGCGAAGAGGTGATTTCGGAAAGACATCAAAAGGACTTTAAAAAGGAGTTGGCAAATTCGAACAGCTATACAAATGTAGAGTTTGACGATTTTTAATTCTACCTTGAATACAAATACGATACCGGCTAATAGTCGGTATTTTTTTTAAAGCTTATGAAGTACTGTTATTTTTTTATACTTATCCTATTCTGTACGTATACCCAGGCCCAGAAAAAATATGAGCCTGAACAGATCAACTGGCGTGGAACGGTGTATCCCTACCGCTATCACCATATGGAACAATATTTCAGGTATCATCCGGAAAAACGCCCTGTACCCAATATTGACACCACCATCATCAACCGAAATTACCTGGCCGTTTTCGAAGTAAACGATAACAAATTTTACCTTCAAAACATGTACATTCAGGGAAAGAACAAAAACATCAAGGACTTGTCGGTCCTTCACGAATTAAGTTCTAAAAATGAGCCGATGTTCCTGAGCTGGGTGTCCGGTTTGTTTGACATAGGTATGGGAACGGAAAAATTCGCGGGCAATGATACGCTAATGCCTATTTATGATCATTACATCGTATTCGAAATTAACAAAGGCCATATTGGCAGAACAGAAAACTTTACCTATAACCAGCTCAAACTATTTAAAGATTATCAATACAGGAGGTTTAAAGAAAGTCCCGATTACAGACGCCTTTCCAGAAGGTTGCTTTACAACGGCATGAACGAATCCGAAGCTTCATCTCATATATATGAGTTTATCCTGTTTTACAGCAAATCGAACTTTTTGAAAAAATACTGATCCAAAAACTGTAATTTAGTCAGTAAAATAAACTAAATGAAAAAGTACATTTTATCGCTTTCCGTCATCCTTCTTATTACAGCTTGTAACAAAAAAGCCGAACAGCATACACACACACAAGTAACAAAACATCAACTTTCCCTCGACGAGTTTGAGGAAGCGCCTATCGTTGATGATATTGGTAAGGTTCCGTTCATTGTTTATCCTAAAACCCCGATATTAAAACTTTATCTTCATCCAGACGAAAAGGCATCATTTGTAGAACAACCAATTGCCAAAACCGAAACCCTTTTCGGAGAATCGGAGGTAAGTAACTTTTATAAGATTATTTATCAGATAGACGGAAATCCGCAAAAATCAAAATTTGTCTACATCCTTAAAAGCGATGTCGACCGGGATAATGAATTGCTCCTGTCCGAAACGGACGACCTTTATCCGATGCGGTATATAAGCATTAAAGGAAAAACGTTGGATAACGTGAAATCTTTCAGGGAATTCGGCACGGTCAAACTCGTAGATAAAACAACATATAACAGCGTTTTTAAAGACAACCAGTACCCATTCCTCTCTAACGGCAATAAGCCACAGGCAAATGAAGAATCGTATACGTTCAGGCTAAGGAACGGCGATTTAAGAGACCTCAAGAAAAACGTAACGGGCGAAGATAATTATGAGTTGCTCTATATGGGTTTTTCAAAAGATCTGGACAGGCAGTTTTTCGATGTACTTGAAAATGGGATCAGAAGGCATATTACGTCCTTTTCTACAATAAACGCAGAATTGGAGGAGATTTCCTTTAATGGCTTTCCCGCCTTCTTTAAAAACAAAAATCTCATCGCTACAATAGGGAATGACGAAACTGGAAGTTTGCTTGTCATTCAACAATACAATCCTCAAAACTATTCTTTTACGGAGCTTTATGCGATTAATTTTACGGGTTTTAAAATATCAGATTCCAAAAGCCTCATATGGGATCAAAACGGAAATCTTTATCTTGAAATACATCATCCCAACACCAATACGGCAAGAACATATAAGAAACAGTACCTGACCATCTCCTTCAGGGATCTATAATAAAAAAGGAAGCTTCTTCAAAGCTTCCTTTTTTATTGCCAACCTGCATATAGCACATAATTATTACTTATCCTGTCTATCTCTCCTGCAAAATCAGAAGCGTCCAACTCCTTTACCCTTTTAGCAGGGACACCAGCATAAATACCGTTTGATAGCAGTTCCATATTCTGTGTCACAACAGCTCCTGCAGCCACGATCACATTACTATGTACCAAGCAATTGTCCATAATAATCGCTCCCATGCCCACCAAAACGTTATCGTGGATGGTACAACCGTGTACAATAGCGTTATGACCTATTGACACATTGTTTCCTATGATAGTGGGATGTTTCTGATAGGTACAGTGAATCACAGCTCCGTCCTGTACATTTACTTTATCACCCATCTTTATGAAGTGTACATCACCGCGTACCACGGCGTTATACCAGATACTGCAATTGCTTCCCATTTCAACATCACCTATTACTGTTGCATTCTCCGCAATGAAACAATCTGAAGGAAACCTGGGTTCTTTTCCGTTTATAGATTTTATTAAAGCCATAGTTGTTAAAAAAATAATCCCGATAAATATCGGGATTATTTTTTAATATTAGAAGTTTACGGAAGGGCAGTTACACTTATAATTGCTGTCCTTACACAGGAAGTTGAATCCTAGCGTCAGCTGATGAAAGCCTCCCTTAGCAAACTGAACTTCCCCAAATTGATGGGAATATGTATATCCGATCATGATATTATTAAATTTAACTCCGAGAATAGGTGATACGGAATTATAATTCTGTTTTTTTACATCTTTGTTATCATTCATATATTCTGCACCTTCGAACATAGTACGGTAGGATAATCCGGCAAAGAACTGCCCGTTCGAGAATTCCTTATACATTTTTAGGTTGATATCCAGCATCTTTTCCTGAGTCTGTTCCGTATACTGGAATAAGAAAGAAGGCTCCCACGAAAATCCTTTATCATTATAGGATCTGTAACCACGGCTTTTTGCAAAAACATATCCAGCAGAAACAATATATTTACGTAAATTATCACTTTCTACATTGGAATAGATTTCACGATCGGTAGTGATCAGGTTCTTTACTGTGGCATGGGCATAAAAATCCAAAAAGTGGTAAGACATACCTGCATCAACATTGAAATAATTGTATTTTAATTCATTTCCGTTAACAGACGGGTCGAAACCAGTTCCCCATTCAGACTGATCCAGCTGAGACTGCACCATACCGGCACTTACCCCGAAAGACAACTTATTCAGATCATAATCGCTTCTTGAAAAAGTAATATGGTGTGCATACGTTACTTTTGCTCCAAATTGTTTGTGGTAACCATTTCTATCGTTAAAAGCAATAAATCCGATTCCAGATCTTTCTGAAATAGAAGTATTGAAACTTGCAGTTTGAAGAGCCGGCGAGTCTTTTTGATCAAACCATTGCATACGTGCTGTTAAACGGACTTTGGCACAATTTGCGATCCCTGCCATTGAAGGATGAATCAAATAATAGTTATCGGTAAGATAATCTTGATATACGGCAATTCCTTCTTGCGCACGGCTTATTTGTGATACAAATAATGAAGATATAACAACTAATAAAGATTTAGTAAATATATTCATAAATTCTATTTTTCTTTTTAGAAATGGTTAACAAATATATAAAAAAAACATACAAAAAATTAACGACTTTTTAATTATGCAGTATTTTTCTGTTATGAATATTTAATAACTCCGGTTTTTAAATATGTTAATTTTAAGTTTAAATTCCAAATATAAATATTCAATTGATATTTCTTTGTTAATTTTGAAAAAAATCTTAGAAAATGTTTAAAATAAATATAAAGGAGACTCAAAACCCTGCAATTATAAAGTTTGAATTCCCTGATTTTATTAGCTATGGTTCTAATTTTGAGTTTAAAAACATAGACGAAACGGAGAATTCCCCATTAGCAAAAAAGCTGTTCTACCTACCCTTTGTCAAAACAGTATATATTTCAGGAAATTTTGTAGCTGTTGAGCGTTTTTCCATTGTAGAATGGACCGACGTACAGGAGGATGTGAAACAACAGATAGAAGATTTTGTTGCCAATGGAGGAAAAGTCCTTATTGAGACAGAAAAAGAGTCTGTAAAGAAGATTCCGGTAACGGTTTATGGTGAAACGACTCCCAATCCTTCGGTATTAAAATTTGTAGCAAACAAACTGCTTACAAAATCAGCTATTGAGTTTAAAAACATTGACGAGGCAAAACCGTCACCTCTGGCAATAGAACTTTTTAAGTTTCCTTATATTAAGGAAGTATTTATAGATGAAAACTATATTTCCCTAACGAAATTCGACAGTTATAACTGGGATGAAATCACCGTTGAAGTTCGTTCATTTATCAAAGAGTTCATTGAAAACGGAGGCACCGTAATTGACGAGTCGCTTTTTACCCAAACAAAAGCCCATGAACAAGGACAGGAACAGTATTTTGAAAACCTTGATGTAACTTCCCAACAAATTGTCAATATATTAGAAGAATATGTAAAACCTGCCGTACAGTCTGACGGAGGAAACATTACCTTTGAAAATTACGATGACGAACGGAAGCGTGTAACAGTGACCCTGAAAGGCGCATGCAGCGGATGTCCTTCTTCTACGTTTACACTGAAAAACGGAATTGAAAACATGTTAAGGCAAATGCTTAACAACAATGAAATCATCGTGGAAGCCTTAAACGGATAATATTAAAAAAAACACCTCTTTATAAGGTGTTTTTTTATTAAACGAATTTAACATGAAAAACCAGCTCAGCCAATCCTACTCGCCTTATCTTTTACAACATGCAAAAAATCCGGTCTTCTGGCATATCTGGAAAGATTCAAATCTGTTGAAAGCCAGAACTGAAAACAAGCTCATGATCATAAGCATAGGGTATGCAGCCTGCCACTGGTGTCATGTAATGGAAAAGGAATGTTTTGAAGATGTTGAAGTAGCCCAAGTGATGAATCTTAATTATTACAGTTTCAAAATCGACCGCGAAGAATTACCTGCTGTAGACGCTTATTATATGCAGGCTTTACAAATCATGACCAAACAAGGCGGATGGCCCCTCAACATTGTTGCACTGCCCAACGGCCTGCCTGTGTGGGGCGCCACATATGTTCCCAAAGAGCAATGGATTGACGTGCTACAGCAACTTTCTTCACTTTATAAGGAAGATCCTGAAAAGATGTACGATTATGCCGAAAAACTAAACAACGGCATTGCATTAGCCAACAACACGTTGGAAATTTACCCTGCGAATACATCGGAATGGGATTTTGCCCCCCTTTTGGAAAACTGGAAAAAAAGCTTTGATCCCGAATACGGAGGTTATTTAAGAGCTCCGAAATTCATGATGCCTACCAACTTAAACTTTCTTCACAGGTACGGAGTCGTAAATCAACTTCCGGAGCTAACGGAACATGTATATCTTACCCTCACAAAAATGGCTTATGGAGGACTGTTTGATGTGGCTGAAGGAGGTTTTTCGCGCTACAGCACAGACCATCAATGGCATATCCCGCACTTTGAAAAAATGCTGTACGACAATGCCCAGCTTCTTTCTACCTACAGTTCCGCATATCTTGAGTCCGGCAACGAACTGTTTAAAGACGTTCTTATCAAAACCACACAATTCATCCTTGACAGATGGCCCGATCCTTCAGGGGGATTTTATACTGCCTTCGATGCGGATAGCCTTAATGAAAAACAGCAGTTGGAAGAAGGCGCTTATTATACATGGACCGAAGCACAGCTTAAAGAATTGATTCCACAGGAAGAATGGTACTTATTTTCGGATATTTTCAGCATCAACAGTCAGAATATATGGGAAGAAACCGGTAGCTATGTTCTATTTCAAAAGGAAGACCCGGAAAAGCTTGCTCTCCAACACATGATGGAAGTAAAACAATTACACCTCCTTAAAAAACACTGGGAATCCACTCTTCTAAAGGCACGCCAGAACAAAGCACTTCCTTTGTTGGATGACAAGATCCTCATTTCATGGAACGCCCTGCTCCTTTCCGGTTTATTAGACGCCCGGAAAATATTTCATTCACAAGAACTTGACAAAGCGATTATGAAACTTTCAACCTTTTTAAGCAATAAAGCATTTCATTCGAATATGCTGGGAAGAGCTTTTAAAAATGATGAAGTATATCTTAACGGGATACTGGAAGATTATGCTTTTACCATAAAAGCGTTTATTGAATTGTTCAATAGTTCCCAGAAGATAGATCACTTGCAATTTGCAAAAGAACTCACTTTTCTGGCAATTGATCTCTTTTTTGATGAAAAACAGGGATTTTTCAGATCAGAACAACAAACAGATAGTGTTCCGATTTTTGAAATTGAAGACAATGTTATACCTTCTTCAAATGCAATTATGAGCCGAAACCTTTTTTATATAGGCTTTCTTTATGCCAACGATTACCTAATGAATATTTCAAGACAAATGACTCAAAGAGTACTTTGTCAGATAAATTATGCCAGCGCATTTTCTGAATGGCTTATAAATGATCTCATATACCATCAGGATTTTGAGTATGCAGTAGTAAAAAACCCTTCTGAAGAAGAACTTCGTATGTTAAATGAATACGGCAATTATAAAATCGTTCTTGATAATTCATTAAATATCCCTATTTTAGCCAGCTACAAAAAACAAAAGAAAAAGTTACAGGTATGTACTTTAACAAGTTGCAGACTTGAAACAGATAACATTAACGAAATTTTAGAATAATACTGGGTAAAAACCGATAATTTTACATTCAAATAAAACCACCATTATGAAAAAAATATTTTTTATTGCGATTATGTTGAGCCTTTCAATCAGCAGCAATGCACAGGTAAATTTACAATCCGGAGGCTCCACATTAAGCTTTAGAAAAAGTTCAGAGTTTTCTGACAAAACAATCAGTGGCAGCAAATATTTTGACGAGGGTTTCAAGATAGCCAAAGTAAATAAAGGTACTCAGGATTTTTCTATTCGTTACAATGCTTATAGTGATATCATGGAGTATAAAAACGGAAATGATCTTCTTGATTTAATAAAAGAACAGAATACCTATTTCCAATTTTCAAACGGAGACATCTATGAGCTAATGAATTACACGTTTAAAGGCAAAGAAGTTTCCAGATACAATCAGGTTCTTTTAGATAAAAACAATGTGAAAATCTCAAAGTACAAAAGCATCAAGCTTATTGAAGCAAAACCTGCAGCAACTATGTATGATGCCCCGACTGCAGCTGCATATAAACCTAATGAAGATATATATTTTGTAACTTATAACAATCAAACCGTAGAATTTGACGGAAAGTCGAAAGTTCTCGAAAAACTTATTCCTTCAAAAGCGTCTGAAATCAAGCAGTTTTTTAAACAGAACAAAATCAAGGAGAACGACGGTGATATGATCAAAGTCGGTAATTTTCTTGCAACATTATAACAAATTAAAAAAATAAGACTCCGTTGGAGTCTTATTTTTTTATAGTCAGCATGAAATCCTTAAGATAGAAAGGTTCGAAATAAGCTACATCTTCAAATTCCTTATCTCCATATTTCCGAAAAGACAAACTGCTCATCTCATTTGAAGAAGGATAAATTACCTCCTCATGATACCTGAACTTCCCTTTATTCAATACTTGCTTACATTTAGAAGCACCATCACCTATAAGATGAACCGGTCCCTCAATCTCATCAAATACATGTTCATCGATAATCAAGGCATAAGCATCACCAAGCGGATGCAGTCCGGCATCATAAACCTGCGTGAATACCTCCATTCTCCTGGCATCGATCATCGGAACAACAACACCTTCCTTTATTGTCAATCTGGCGGCCAGCACCTGTAAGGTATCTACCGAAATCAGCGGGATTCCCAATGCATAGGAAAGACCTTTTGCAGACGAGACTCCAATCCGCAGTCCTGTATATGAACCAGGTCCTTTACTCACCGCAACCGCGCTAAGATTTTGCATCGAAACTCCGGCATCACCCAACACTTCTTCAATAAAAACATGAAGTTTTTCAGCGTGGTTAAACTGTTCTTCGGAAATTTCCCTTAAAGTAACAGTACGACCGTTCTCTGCAAGACTTACAGAACAATTCTTCGTGGCTGTTTCAATATTTAAAATATAAACCATCTAGATCTTATTCTTTTTTTTGTTTTTCATAATCCTGTAGATTACCACGCCTCCTGCCAGAAGCAGAATATAAGGAAAGGCCATCAGGTATACGATTCCGTCATTCACAGCTTCCGCTTTAAGACCTGTCTCTTCAGTTTCAAGTGCTGCGCGGCACATGGCACATTGCGCTTCGGAAAACCACCACGTACAAAGAGTAAAAAGTACCGTTAGAACAGATTTTTTCATGTTTAATGAATATAATAAGGTGAAATCATAAGGTACACAACAACACCTGTTACCGCTACGTACATCCACATCGGATAGGTAATCCGGGCCAGCTTCTTATGTCGTTCATAGGCCCCCGAAATTCCTCTTACAAATGTTACAAGCACAAAAGGGATGATGATGATGGACAATAAAATATGCGTTATTAAAATGAAGAAATACACATAACGGATTATTCCTTCTCCCCCAAACTTTGTTTCAATAGAAGTCATATGGTACGCAACATACATGGCAAGAAATGCAACTGAACATGCAATGCAAACCTTTATAAGACGCTCATGTAATGACCTGTTTCCCTTTTTAACTGCCCAGACTGCCCAAAAGAGCAACACTGCCGTTAAACCGTTTATTCCTGCGTAAATAGGGGGCAAAAACGAAAGAGGTTTCACATTATAGCCCAAATCATGAAGATTCACGCTAAAAAGTATAGCCACGACTACCGGAATAGCGATGGATAAAATCCAGATCCAAACGTTGTATTTTTTTTCTATGTTCTCCATTATTCTTTTAATAATTGTTCAATATCTTCCTGTAACATTTTAATATTGGAATCATCCGTTCCATCATAATAAATCATAGGGTATTCTACATTTTCCATCATCCTGGACCGGATATTTCCCTTTTTGTCGACAAGGGCAAAAAGACCGGAATGTTCAAAACCTCCTGCAGCTTCATTATTTTTTCCCACGTAGAGTTTGAATTTACCCGCCAATGCAAATATATCCTCTTCCTTACCGGTAAGAAAATTCCACTGTGTCATCGTTACCCCGAGTTCTCCAGAATGCTTCTTCAGCTGTTCAGGCGTATCGTTTTCCGGATCAATCGTAATGGATGCAATTCCGAAATCAGGATTTTTGCCAAATTTGGCCTGAAGCTTCACCATATTTTCATTCATAATAGGACAGATGGTCGGGCAGGAAGAAAAGAAAAACTCAATCAAATGTACTTTCCCATCATAATCGGCATCCGTAACCGTTTTACCATCCTGATTTGTAAAAGAAAATGCCGGGGCTTTTCCAATTACCTTTAACTCCCTTTTATGCGCCACATTCAACCTGTCGCTTTCTACAACTTCGGTATCATTAAAACGATCAACGATTTTCGGAATGAAATAAATCCCAAAAACAAGAACGATTAAAGAAATCCATATATAAGAATAGTTTTTCATAATTACTCTGTTATATTTTCTGCTTTATTATTTTTCTTTAAAGCCAAACGATATTCGGCAAGGATTACCTTGACATCATCGGCCATTTCATTGTGCAGGTCCGCAGCTGAAATGGTATTATATCCCTCCCGATATTCTTCCTCGCCCTTTTTATTTTTGCCTTTTCTTCCTCTTAGGTTCAATTCCTTGTCTATAATAAAAACATTTGGTGTACCGGCTTTATCATCCAGCTTCTCCAAGAGCTTTAAGTTATTGAAATAGGCCCTGATCTCCGAAGGATCGGCATATACATACTTCCAACGGTACAGGTCTACGTTACGGCTTAATTCTCTATTAATTTTTTCCACAGCTTCCTGTGTTCCCAACGGTGCAACAAGCACTACCTGAAAATCAACAAAATCTTTATTCTTATCATAGATTTTATGAGCTAGGTTCGTAATGTTTCCTTCGATATAGGGAATATCAGAACCTGTAAATCCCAGAATGGTAATTTTATTCTTCAACTCTACCTTATCGTCAGAAGAAGCAGTCCAGCTTGATGGTAATTCCGGAATATTCGGGGTAACAACCGGTAGTTTTATAAAAGAATTAACTCCCGAAGCAAAAAAGAGATATGCTACAATCGGTACAATGAAGAGCGCGACGAAAAGTAGTATTTTTTTCATTATGAAAAATTTTTACAAAAATAAAAAAAGGCGGTCTAATAACCGCCTTTTTAACTCATATTTATAGATTAAAAAATCCATCTGATAGTTGATGTTTTATATACATCGTGAATGTAATCACCTTCGATCAACAATAAAATTGCAAGATAGGCGATAAGGAAAACCATTGGTGCTACGATTGACCAGCGCAATGCGGATTTTTCCCCTTCCAAGTGCATGAACGCCCACATAATGAAATAAGCTTTCCAAATTGTCATTAAGATGAAGATCCAGTTCAACACCGATAAATGAAGGAAGTGAGAAAAGAATAAAGCGTCGGGTTTAAGGATCCCTAAAGCAACTTCAATAATTGTAAGGATAGATAAATAGATGAATACCTTCCAGATTCTAGTTGTATTTGATGCGTGTGCTCCCATTTGAAACAATGTTAATAAATTAAACTAAATAGAAGAATGTGAATACAAACACCCATACCAAATCGACGAAGTGCCAGTACAATCCAACTTTTTCTATCATTTCGTAACTACCTCTTTTTTGGTAAGTTCCCAATAAAACATTAAAGAAAATGATAATGTTCAAAAGTACCCCAACCGATACGTGGAATCCGTGGAATCCAGTAATAAAGAAGAACAGGTTTGCAAAAGTTTTATGACCGTATTCATTATGGATCAGATTAGCACCTTCCACTACATGAGTGAAGTCATTTACACGTGCCAAAGACTGCTCACGCGTTAATGTTATCTTCTTATGTTTATTTTCCGGAGTGGTAAACTGTGTTCTGATAACTACATCAGGATGTTTCTCCAAACCTGCTTTTACCTGATTCAAAGATACTGAAGTATTCTCCCCACCTTTCATAAACCAGGTTCCTTTACTTCTGGTTAAAGCCCCATCTTCTCTGACAACAGACATATCTGCAAAATCAGCAAGAGCAAGCCTTTTACCATCTTTATCTACAAACTGAAGGATCTCTCCTCCTTTTGTCTCAACAGCTCCGTAAGTACCTGAAATAAAGTTTTTCCACTCCCATGCCTGAGACCCAAGGAAGATAAAACCTCCGACAATCGTCAATAACATGTAAATTGCCACCTTCTTCTGTTTCATCTGATGACCTGCATCTACCGCCAACACCATCGTTACCGATGAAAAGATCAGGATAAATGTCATCAATGCCACGTAATACATAGGTGCATCTACACCATGTAAAAACGGAAAGTGGTTAAATACCTCATCAGCAATCGGCCAAGAATCAGTAAATTTAAATCTTGTAAAACCATATGCTGCAAGGAATCCAGCAAATGTTAATGAATCTGATAATATGAAATACCACATCATCATTTTCCCATAGCTTGCTCCTAGAGGTTGAATATCTTCTCCACCTCCCCAAGACGTTTCTTTAGTCGCCGCCGTAGTAACTGTCGCTCCCATAAAAAGTTTAAGTGTTAAAAAGTTCCCAAATTTACATCTTTTTTATTTTAAAGAAAAGTAAAAAAGACTATTTGTAAAAAGTAAAAAATAAAAACAGATACAACCAAAGGAAATCCAAAAAGTGCCAAAACATTGCACTCAACTCAATTCCAAGCATTTGATCTGCCTTATACTTTTGTTTATAATGATTATAAATTACAATCAACAGTGAAATCAATCCCCCGGCCAAATGGGCAATATGAACAAGTACCACCACATATAAAAAAGAAGTGGTAATGGTACTCTGGCTTCCTGTAAAGAAATATCCTGCATCTACAACCTGTCCAAATCCTTTAAACTGCAAGAAAACAAACGCTATTCCCAATAAAAGCGTAATCCCCAACATAAGACTTGTTCTTGAGCGGTTGTTAACTGACATTGCCTTTTTAGCGAGATGAAAAGTCACACTGCTTAAAAGGATCACAATGGTACTCCATAGGAACGCCTGCGGAAGTTCAAAATCCTTGAGCCAGTCCGGGCGGTTTTTACTGATGACATAAGCACTGGTTAAACCGGCAAAGACCATCACAATACTTCCCATTGCAAAAATAAGCATGGTTTTGTACGCTTTTCCTTTTTGCAGGTTCTCTCTGTTTAATTCCTCTACGTTCATTATCGTAAGAATTTATCTAAAATAAAAATTATCTGAATCAGTGTTATATAAGTAACGCTTATCAACATCAGTGTTTTAGCTGATTTATCGGTTCTTTTTCTGTAAAGCTGAACTGCTCCGTAAAGCATCCACACACCTGCAAGGAACACACAAACTGCCGCTACGGGACTTAAAAACAAACGCCCGGTATAGCCGGTGGCCGGTAATAGCGATGCGATAAGAAGCCAGACACAATACAGGATGACCTGTAAAGCTGTTTTATGATCCTTTTTACGGGTTGGCAATAAATAAAATCCCCCCCGCTCATAGTCATCATAAAGAAACCATCCAAGCGCCCAGAAATGAGGAAACTGCCAGAAAAACTGGATCAGGAACAACATACCGGCTTCTACGCCGAACTGATCTGTATGAGCAACCCAGCCCAACATGAAGGGTATAGCTCCCGGGAAAGCCCCGACAAATACAGCCAACGGAGTTAAAGGTTTTAAAGGAGTGTAAACGCTTGTGTAAAGAAAGATTGAAACAGCACCAAACATGGCTGTTTTAGGGCTCACGATGTAAAGAATGATCAACCCTACAACAGTAAGAGCTGAAGCTAGTATAAATGCTCCGTTTTTAGAAACGCGTCCCGAAGGGATCGGCCGGTTTTTCGTCCGGTTCATTTTGGCATCCAAATCCTTTTCAATAATCTGATTGAATGCATTGGACGCCCCCACCATGCAGTAACCACCCACAGCCAGCATCAACAATGTCACAAAACTTATCTGGCGCCAATCTTCCACTGCCAGCAGATATCCGGCCAATGTAGAAAACACCACACTGAATGCCAGTCCTGCCTTCGTGATGCTTTTGAACTCTGAAATTGCAGTAGTTTTGATTGTTGTTGAAGTCGTTTCCAAAATAACCGTTATCCTTTAAATTTGGTCTGCAAATATACTCTAAAAAAAAACTTAAAACTAACTATTTAAAGATTAATAGTGTTAAACAAAACCAAATACACCATCAGCTGCGGTACTTTTTTACAAGCTCATTGCCCACAGACGTTCCGATCCTTTTAACTCCTTTACTGATATAAAAAAGCACTTCATCCAGATCACGGATTCCTCCCGATGCCTTTACCGATAAAGGTGTAGCATTTTCCAATATCAGTGTAAGAGTATGTGGAGTTGCCCCTGTTAACTCGTTTCCTTCCTTTTTAAAGAAACCTGTTGATGATTTTACGAATACTCTGGCGTAATCTGTTTCTTTGAAATTCCTTATTACCGTATTTTTGATCAAAGCCGTCAGCCTTATAATCTCAGCATCGGTTAATGCAGCCACTTCGATAATCCATTTAACGGTTTTCTGATGTGTCAGGCAAAGTTCCGTACACATCTTAACTTCATTCTTTACCTTTTCTGTTTCCCCGTTTTTAAACGCCATATAATTGATTACAAAATCCAGTTCGTCCGCACCGTCTTCAATCGCATTCTGAGCCTGTAACAATTTTCTGTCCACACCGGAAGTTCCTTCAGGAAAATCAATAACGGTTCCAATCAAAACCTTTGTCCTGTTTTCTAAAAACAGCTTCCGGGCCGCAACCACATACTCAGGCCGTATGATGACCGCTTTATAATTTCCCGAAAGCGCATCGTTGAGAAATCCCCTTATAATATCATGATAAACCACTTCAGAAACACCTTCCTGTTCAGGCGTTTTAAGGTATGTGGCATCTAAAAAATCCTCAATTCTCATCATCTCCTAAAATATAAAAAGCCTCACTAATTGTGAGGCTTCCATTTTATATATACTAAATAAACTGTTGTTCCAAATAATACTCCTAACGTATTGCTCAACACATCCAGCCATTCAAATGAACGCTGCGCTGTAAATGCATCCTGCAGGTATTCTACTGTTAACCCGAAAAGGATCAATCCAGAAGCAACTGCAATCACAGTTCCTTTTTTTGACGATCTTGCTTCTAACAGCGCCCTGAGCCATAAATACGATGAAACAGTATAAAAAACAAAATGAACTATCTTATCTATATTCGGAATATTGACTTTCCTTACTTCATTAAAGTCCGACAGATTGATCAGACAAAAAAAGAGGATGACAATATTCCAGCCTATGGCCAGAAGTTTTTTATTATGCACCAATAAGTTCTTTGTACTGATCAGCCGTCAATAAAGAATCAACCTGAGCAGAATCAGAAACTTTAACTTTAATCATCCAACCAGCTCCATAAGGATCTGAATTCACCAATTCCGGTTCTGTTTCCAAACCTTCGTTGAATTCAACGATTTCACCAGAAACCGGTAAAAACAAATCAGAAACTGTTTTTACTGCTTCTACTGTTCCGAAAACTTCATCCTGCTCTAAGCTCTGATCTAACGTTTCAACCTCTACGTAAACGATATCTCCCAATTCTTTCTGAGCAAAATCAGTTATTCCTACTGTGGCAACATCTCCTTCTAAACTAACCCATTCGTGGTCTTTTGTGTACTTTAAATTAGCTGGTATATTCATTGTGTTATTATTTTAGGCAAATGTATAACATTCTTGATAATAGAAAAACTTTTAAACTTTAATTTCCGAAATTGTACACTAAAGTTATTCCTGAGCGGATGTTTGTTATAGGGTACATAGTAGAAATGACTGCTTTTGAAAAATCGTGCTGGTAATAAAACCTTGTCAGGAAGTTTTTACTGAATTTATATTCAGCCTGCATCCTGATCTCCCAGCGATCCTGACCGGCACCGATTTGATTGTTATTGTAGTCGAGGTAACGGATAATGGTCTGATTGCGTCTCCATGAAAAATCTACCTTCACATCTATATCGCTCACAATCCTTCCTCCGTTGGCCACTCCTTCAAAATTGGTTGTAAAACCGACATCTTTAATTCTGAAACCGACCCCGAAAATGTATTCGTTCCCGTTCACTTCTGTAAGGAGGTTGTTATCAAAACTCATAGAGAGAAGACGGTCTTTGTTTATTGTACCAACGAATTTCATTCCTGACTTCGTTTCAACATCCAGCCTTACCAACGGTCTGAATTCTTCTGACATATTTACGTTGCTTACCACCGTTTCGCTCGGATAATTTCCTGCGGCATTCAGCACGTTCGGATTTTCAAGGAAGTCGTAATTGGTCTGGAAACTATTTACCGTGTAGTTTGAACTATACCTGTGCGAAACGCTTACACGATTAAAATGGCTCTTCACCCAAGGAATGTTCGTTAACCCTCTGTACGTGATATCCCAGTTTGGCAGCGGGATACTTGTTAAGAATCCATTCTTCTGCTTTCCAATATCTTTTCCTGTATAAGCCGCCAGAAATGCCGGAATCAATACTTCCTGGCTTGTACGGCCGTAACCGACCGGATATCCGTATTCATCAATATTTGAAGGGTTGGACAAATCAATTCCGCGTTGCTGCGCCAGGCGATTGGCCACGACTAAACGGTTAGCCCGGAACTGGTTAAATGCGGCCGATCCCAAAACATCGCTCCGACCAAAGGCGGTTCCGATCATTAAGGTAGAAGTCTGAAAATTCCCATACTCATAGGGTGAACGCGAATTATACATTCCGTTCTCCACATCGTACTGTTCAGACATATTGGTACTGAACTGACGGTTTGCGCTTACGGTTATTGTAAAATCTTTCAAAGGCCTGATATCTGCTGTAAGATTCAGTCGCTCTGTATGTACCCTGCTGAATTCCTGATTAAATTCAGGATAATAGGTCAACCATCCTTTACGGGCGGCTTCGTAGCGTATATCTTCCTGAGAGCCGAAAACATATCCCAAACTTGGACGGGTACTTCCGAAAAAGCCTAAGCCTTCCAGATATCCCGGTAATACCGTTCCGTTCGATTCCTGATAGGTAACATTTATCCCCTTCACCATGGTGATCAGGTTAATCGCAGCATCCAAAGCTGCAGAACCTTGTTTTTCCTCTTCCTTCTTATCTTTGTCCGTAAGCACCTTATTTCTTTCTACCTTCTGGCCCGGTTCAGGTTTTTTAGCCTGTTGAGAGGCTTTTTTCGGTTTTGCAGAACTTGGAACCAGTCCCAGATATTTGTAGAAAACATCCATTTTCAGATTGGTATTCAGATTATGCGTATTTGCGTTCTGAATGGTATTTCCAAGTTGATAGTTCACCCCATTGTAATCAACGCTGGAGAAAGCATCTGTTGCACGCTGCCAGCTGTAATCGCCCGTATAGGAATAAGTAGCATCCATAAAGGCCAAAAACGGTAATTTGTTCAAAGGCAGCTTATAATCTACTTTAAAACTCTGCATACGCAGGTTCGGCGTTCCCGGATCAAAATATCCGTTCCATATACCCAGTGAATTATCAACGAACATCCTGTCGTCATAGTAGTTTCGGACCACATTATTATTAGAGGCCATATAATTTACCGAAAGGCTTTTAGACAGGTTAAAGTTCAAACCATAGTTGTAATTGAAGAAATAGTTTCTCCTGTACAACGGCTGAATCTCAATTCCCTCCACATCGATCATACGATATTTCTGCTGGTTATACTGGCGCAAAACATCAGAATGGAACGTGACACTCGTAGGCAGTACATTCAGATTAAAGTCGGTAATCAATGTCAAATATTTATTCTTCTTCAGCTTTTCCGCCTTTTTAAAAGGCTCTATGTTCCAGGGTTTAAACCCGTAAGAATAATCGACTGAAGAGCGTGCCTGCTGATCAAGCATAAGTTCCACTTCGTAATTATGCTGCTGCACTTCGTTGAATGTATGGGAAAGGGTTAAGTTTTCCACATCATAAAAACGCTCTTTCTTACCTTCTCCACGTTGTTTGTTTACTCCGACGAAATTCACACTTGTGCGTTTCGTATATTCAATTGCCCGGTTTTTGATTTCTTTACGCTCCTGTTCACTCTGTGCATCATCCATTTTAGCCTTCAACCGGATATCCGGATCATTCGGATCGTACTCCGGAGTTATTTTTTCTTCTGAAACGGAATAACTGAACGGAATATTTAAGTTCCATTTTTTAGGCAGCACCTGATGCGCGTTTACAGCAGTTGTTACATTGTACTGGAACATGTCTTCACGGCTCCGTTCCTGAGGTCCCTGTTCAAGCGCACCGAAACCTATTGTTTGCTTGTTTACCGAAGCATTTACGGCGGCAAAATCCGCAATACGGGCATCTACCGTTGCAACTGCTGCCCAACCGCCCTTATTCGTCATATCCGACATACGAAGCTCGTTGAACCAAACCTCCCCGCGGATATCTCTTGGTTGCTGTCCGGTATTCTGATACAATATTCTGGTATTATTACGGATCCCCACCATAATGGTTCGTACCAATCCGAAATTCGGATTTCCTTTTACACCGATACGTAATTTATTGATTTTGGTACTCAATTCAGGATTCAGTTCGTCCTCATTTTTAAAGTAGATAAAATTAGGATCCTGATTACTATCCCGGTTTCTGAGCAGTTTCAGCTTTGTAAGAAGTTCCAGCTGCAATTCGATTTCATTGGCAAGCGGCCATACTTCTTCTGATGAGGATCTCCCCCATTCTGTGAGCTTCAGCGGGATTTCAACCTGATAGAAGTTGTTTGTAAAATCATTACCGAAACGAACAAAGGCTACCATTTCATCATCTTTCAAACGCGATCCGTCGGTCTGATCTTCCAAAGCTTCCGCGTGAAGGAACATACGCAGTTTTTTATACTGCCGCATATCGATATTCCCTACATTCTTAAACACCGCTCTTGCGTCGTCAGGTTCCAGTCCACTTGGAGTGGCAACTGCTGCATTGGCTTTATATACGCGCAATGAAAGAGCCTGCTCGTTCTGATTGATAATGGTATTATTCTGATTCAGCTGTTCACGTGCTACGCCCGGGGGCAACACATACGGAATCGGTGTCCGGGAATAATTATTAATAATGTTTACCGTGGTCACATCAAAGCCGGTATTTGTTCCCTGCACAACGGTATTTGGATCTTCAACAAGCCTGTCCGTATACCTTCTCCAATCACTTCTTACAAGATTCAGGGTACCGAAACGCAAGGTTACTTCATCGCTGAATCCCGTTAAAAACATACGCATGAAGCGTATGGACTGTAAATCGGAAATAGCTCCGACGGCATAGTCCGGACTGGCTACAATAGGCACTTTATATTGCACCCATTTTACCGGTGAAGTGCTTCCGTTCGGAAACGTAGCCGTGGTTGTACGCACATCTACAACATAGTTTTCACCGATTATGGGATTTGGATTTACATTTACTTCATACTGATAATACGCATTGATCGTATTCATTGTATTGTCATTATCGATATCTTCTACATCGGGCATATTGCTGTTCCCTCTGTTCGTATCGCTGAACTGTATAGGCGTATTTCCCTGTAATCCGTTGTAGTTCTTATAACGCGACACAATATCGCCTTTAGCCGTAAGAAAGAACTCGTAATTATCAGCTGCCGGATCGGATATTCTCGCAAAATCAGGAAACTTCTGAGCCTCTTCATCATCATTTAAACCATCAAGTCCAACATCCTGATAAACCCTGTTATTGGCATCTGCATCAAAAGCATAAATAAGGGCCGTTGACGCTGGTACTTTCCCCCATACCGAACTTACGGTTGGCGTATTATTGCTTGGAACCGGTAAACCGTTTTCATATTGTTTCAGTCCGTCCTGTAAAATATCTTCGGAAATGTATCCAAGGTTAAAGAACACTTTTCCCGTATTTCCAATATTTGCTATATCACCGGCATTTCCCGTATACGGATCCATCATCCAGAATTCAATATACTCCACATTCGCCTGCTCAAAATTGGTAGAGGCAATAGAACGCATAATCCCGGCCCAGTTCTGCTGCGGATTAGGTAATTGATTGCTTGTCAGAAACTGCGGATTAAAGTTGTAAGGCCCCCGCTCTTTTGGATAATAAGTAAGGTTCAGCGGGTTCAGTGTAAGCAATTCGCCATTTGCAACCCCCATGGTCGGAAATATTTCCTCTTTAGGTATGCGGCGTGTCCTGTTGGAGGACAGCTGATTATCCGTAATATCATCGGGACGCCGATAGGGCGAATAGAAGATCTGATCGATATTGTACCAGGAGAGTTTTCCCCTACGGTATCCCGATTGCAGATCGGTAAAGTTTTCTCCGAATCCTACCGGTACGGATGACAAAAACCACGAGGTAGGATTCAGTACGTCAATATTGCTTTGAGTTCCTTCAAAATTCTCAATATATGATGTTGCCTCTCCATTCATCCGGTCAAGCTTCGAAGCACCCGGTGCCAGATATGCAAACTCTCCCTTAACTGCCAATGTGGACATCACATCGGTATCTATATTCGGTAATTTATTAACCCATCTTGTAAGGAACGGGAGATCGGTTGTATAATTCGCATTAAAACCTATAATCGTATTGTTTACAGTTTCATTTCCATAATTAGACTTTACCGTGAGGGGCTGTTCCGACAATCTTAAATAAGTTGCCCCTAAAATAAACTTCTCATTTATCTGATGATCTACATTAAATCCGAAAAACGTCCGTCTGTTTCCGACACCGAACATCGCGTTATCTTCAACTGATATCTCTACAGGTGTATCGCTGTTCTTTAAAGACGGATCTAAAATCTGGACCATCCCTCTCTGATAATCCACTGTATAATCCTGTCCTTCCGTCAGCGTTCTCCCTCCCGCAGTTACCACAACGGATCCCTGAGTCACATTCATTGCATTTAACGGAATTCCATCTCCACCCTGACCTTTGTAGCGACCTTTTAACTGAAATTTATTCTTTTCTGTTTCCTGTAAGGCCTTTGCATACGTATTGCGGTACAGGTTCTTAAAAACATATTTTTTCTGGTTGGGGTTATAACTTGCATCTACGTTATAGTCTTCAGCGCCGTTTGTTGTTAATTTTTTGAACAGGTGTTCTCCGAAAGGTTCAACCGTTGTAAAGATGATCCTTCCCATTTCCTGGTCAACAGTAATACCTTCGAACTTATTGGTATTCTGAAGAGCGCTGTTATTGTTGTTGTAATTTCCTCCATTATTATAATTCCCTCCATTGTTATTACTGTTAGTGAAGGGATCTTTAGAAGAATTGCTGGCGATAAAATCGAACCAGCCGTCCCCCCCGTTTTGCGGATCGTTGGTTGAATTAAGTCTGTCCAGGTTGAATACGTTGAGAAGCGGAGTATTCGCAACTCCTTCCGGCAGTGTAGTTCCCGGTACCGGCGAAATGTAATTAAGCGGTGAAGGATCGGTATACATGATATTAAAGCGAAATCCTTCTTCGGATATCTGCCGCGTATTTAACGAATAGATGTTCTTCATCATAAGGTCCCATACAGGCTCCTCTACTGAAGACAATGTACTTTTCAACATCTTTACCACGAGACTCTGTGTGGTTGGGATGTCTTCATTATTGCCATTCTGCCCTATTACGGTTGCATCAATCCCGTCTGTTCCGAATTCTCCTACACGGTATACCTTTCCTCCTATGGTATATTCATAGGCAACCGCCAGTACTTCGTCATTTTCCAAAGGCTGCTGTAAGGAAATATATCCAAGCTGCGGATGAAACTTAAATTCGTTATCGGTAAGTTTACGGGCATTTTCCAGTTTAACATAGTCACGACCTTCGGTAACAGGGATATTGAAGCCGGCCTGAGCCGTATTAATCTGGCGTATTCCCTGATTCAGGAAATTTGACCCGATTTCCTTCGGATTGAATTTATTGTTGCTGTTATCTGTTGGCGCATCAACCGCGGAGTTTCCGAAAAAAGTAGGATTGGCGGTCACATCAATTCCGATCGTCCTGTCTACGCTTGCATTGCTTAAACGACCTTCTCCAAGATCCTGAATGGCAATGATATTACGCATATTGTTGTTGGTCTGCCCAATACGGTTTTGGCGGTTTGTAAGCCATACCTCCACACGCGTAATACGTACACGGCTGTCAATATACGGGTAGTTTCGCAACGACTTATCGTATTGGTATCTGAAATATTGAGAAAGAAAAAAGTTGCGGTTACGGTCATAATCAAGAGCAAACAACTCAAAATTTTCCACCATACCACCCCCTTCGACCACCATGGTTTTACGCTCTGAATTCTGCTTAGAAAAAACTCCGGTTACCGTTGTTCTTCCGAACTGTAACTTGGTCTTTACACCGAACAGATTCTGAGCCCCCCGGATGAGTGAGTTGTTTACCGGCATACTAACGTTTCCTACCTCCAACCCCTGCAGGATTGAATCTTCATCAGGCTCGTAATTCAATTTCATCATCTGCCTCTGAAAATCGAAGGTAGACATATTACTGAAATTGATATCGGTGTTGAGCCTGGTTCCCACCTTCCCCTGCAGGCTCAGATTGATGCGCTGGTTAAAATCCGGGGTAAAAACCCTTCTGTTTCTTGGAGAAATAATAGGATTATCCTGTTTAGAGTATCGGATCCCAAAATCGACTTCAACAGATCCGTTTGGTTTTACATCAATTGTATTGCTTCCGAAAATCATCTCAAAAAGCTTGGAATTGACATAATATCCGGGCAATAAATCTTTTTTCTCCTCTTCCGAAAGCCTTCCTTCGTTGGCAGCAAGCCGTTTTGCATAATATTCCCTCATAGCAGCCTTGAGCAGAATGTCCTCATACTGCTTACGGGTGAGAACTAACGGGTACTCAATATTAAAATCATTTGTGGAAACGGTATAGATGTACCGATTTGAAACAGGATCATAAGTATACATTTTCATGATACTGTCTACATCCTTCAGGGAAATTGCCCCCTTTAAAATAACATTTTCTTCCGGGTTTTCTTCATCAACCTGGGCCCATAGAGGTGCTATGTTACCCAATAAGAGAAACAGAAGAAAATATTTTACCAGTGTAAAGACACGTGATGATGTTTTCAAATCTTACAAACTTTTTAATGCTGATTTAATAATTTGCTCAGAAGTAGCCTCGGGATGTTGTTCCAGGATTTTATTTACGACTTTTTCTGATGCCTTTCTCATAAATCCAAGTACCTCTAATGCAGATAACGCTTCTTCCGCATTTGTATTGTGGAGGGTAACCATTAAATCTTCAAGTCCGTATATTTTGCGAACTTTTTCCTGAAGATCCAGTACGACACGTTGTGCTGTTTTGAGTCCTATCCCTTTAATGGCCTGTATGGTTTTTACATCATTTGATGCAATGGCCTGCATTAAATCTTTAGGAGATACATAAGAAAGCATGTTGCGGGCTGTATTGCCCCCAATTCCCGAAACGGAGATCAGCAGCCTGAACAGTTCTCTTTCTACCTTTTCGGCAAATCCGTATAAAATATGTGCGTCTTCTTTTATCTGAAGGTAAGTATGAATCTGAATAGATTCTTCTTCTTTTATTAAAGAATAGGTATGCAACGAAATATGTACCTGGTACCCTATTCCGTTGCAGTCTATTATGATATCTGTAGGTGTTTTTTCGACCAACCGCCCTTTTAAAAACGCAATCATTAATTAATTTTTTTCAAAAATAGAAAAATTTATTAACAAATTAACGTTTATCGGCGACAGGAACCTTTTTATATACTACATGGTCTTTTTCCTCAAGTCTTTTTCCTGGGCATCAATAACGGCTACTGCTGTCATATTCACCATTTCATCAACGCTTGCACCCAACTGAAAAACGTGGACCGGGGCATCAAGCCCTAGCAGAATAGGGCCTATTGATGTTGCTCCGTTTAATTCCTTAAGCATTTTATAGGTCGTATTGGCTGCATCGAGATTTGCGAATACCAGCGTATTCACTTTTTTCCCTACCAGTTTAGAAAACGGGAACTTATCCTTAAGCATTTCCTGATTCAAAGCGAAATCCATTTGAATTTCCCCATCTACAATCATCTCAGGATGTTGTTGATGCAGCATCTGAACTGCTTTCCTCATTTTCATAGGTGTTTCTGTTTTCGATGATCCAAAATTACCATAAGAAATCATGGCTATTACCGGGTCAAAACCGAACATTCTCACCGTATGATTTGTCATCAGGGCAATTTTTGCAATTTCCTCAGCTGTAGGATCCGGGTTTACGGCCGTATCCGCCAGGAACATCGGTCCGTGATTTGTAAGCATAAGGTTTGTAGAAGCCACCTTGGATACACCGTTTGCACGTGGTATAAGGTCAAGTATAGGTTTCAATGCTGACGGATAACTACGTGAATAACCCGACAACATTGCGTCCGCTTCCCCCTGCAGTACCATCATGGATGCAAAATAACTGCGGTCGCGCATGAGTTTCTGAGCATCTATAAGTGTAATCCCCCTGCGCTCTCGAGACTGCCAGAACTTCATTGCATAACGCTCTCTGCGTTCGGCTTCCTGTTTGGTTTTAGGATCTATGATCATAACGTCGGCATCAAATCCGATTTCCTGCTTTAATTCCAGTATTATCTCCCTATTACCAAGCAGAATCGGTTCTGCAAGCCCTTCTTCATAGGCGATCTGGGCCGCTTTCAACACATTCAGCTGGTCTGCTTCTGTATATACCACCTTTTTAGGATCCATCTTGGCACGGTTCATTAACAAACGCACAAGTTTATTATCGGACCCCATGCGGTCTGACAATTCGTCGCGGTATTTTCCCCAATCCGTAATCGGATCAGTAGCAACTCCGGATTCCATAGCAGCTTTAGCCACTGCAGGAGGGATTTCGGTAATTAAACGTGGATCGAAAGGTTTTGGAAGAATGTAATCTTTTCCGAAACTCAGCTTTTTAGCTCCATATGCAATATTTACCTGTTCCGGAACAATTTCCTTAGCCAGGTTTGCCAATGCGTACACAGCAGCCAGCTTCATCTCTTCATTTATTTTTTTTGCTTTTACGTCCAATGCACCGCGGAAAATGAACGGAAAACCTAAAACATTATTTACCTGATTCGGTTTATCCGAACGCCCGGTAGCCATAATAATATCGTCACGGGTTTCAACAGCAAGCTCATAATCAATTTCCGGAACCGGATTGGCCATAGCAAATACAATCGGATTCGCGTTCATTGTAAGCAACATTTCAGGTGTCAGCACATTTGGTGCAGACAATCCCAGGAACATATCGCTTCCCTTCATGGCTCCGGCCAGATTCATTCCTTCAACGTCCTTGGCATACTGCATTTGTACCGGTAGCAGATCGGTACGGTTCGTATGGAGTACGCCGTCCTTATCGAACATAATAATATTCTCTACTTTCACCCCCAGCTGTACATACAGGTTGGAACAGGCCAAAGCAGCCGATCCGGCACCGGATACCACAACCTTAATTTCCTCTATTTTTTTTCCTGCCAGTTCCAGTGCATTCAACAGAGCTGCAGCCGAAATAATCGCTGTACCATGCTGATCATCATGCATAACAGGGATGTCAAGTTCTTCTTTAAGTCTGCGCTCTATTTCGAAAGATTCAGGAGCTTTGATATCTTCCAGATTGATTCCTCCGAATGTAGGCGCTATATTTTTAACTGTCTCAACGAATTTATCAATGTCTTTCGCATCGACCTCAATATCAAAAACATCAATATCAGCAAAGATCTTAAACAGCAGACCTTTTCCTTCCATCACCGGTTTTGAAGCCTCCGGACCGATATCTCCCAACCCTAAAACTGCTGTTCCGTTCGATATTACCGCTACCAGGTTTCCCTTTGCAGTATATTTATATACATTATTAACATTCTTGGCAATTTCCAGACATGGTTCCGCAACTCCTGGTGAATAAGCCAATGACAGATCGCGTTGCGATGCATAAGGTTTTGTAGGGATTACCGCTATTTTTCCCGGTTTCGGTTTCGCGTGATATAGTAACGCTTCACGACGTTTTGAATCTTTATGCATGATTTATTTTTTTGATAACCAACAAATATACCAAGCTAAAGCTAATTAAAAAACAGAAAACAGGGAAATTAATTACTTTTTTTGAAGAAACGCAATATTGCGCATGAGTCCTGTAAATTTGGTCCGCTTTACGGCAGATTTACGAAAAATTTCATTAAACAGCTCGCCGGTTAAATCTTCCCACTGCTGTCTGTCATAATTGATGAGAGAAGGTTTCGGATGAAATAAAGGTTCCGAATGCGGTTTTGAAAAACGGTTCCAGGGACAAACATCCTGGCATACATCGCAACCATACATCCAGTCATCCAGTTTCCCCGAAAATTCATCAGGAATAGCATCTTTGAGTTCAATGGTAAGGTAAGAAATACATTTGCTTCCGTTTACGATGTAAGGAGATTCGATAGCCTGGGTCGGACAGGCATCAATACAGGCGGTACAGGAGCCACAATGATCTGTTGTTGCGGTATCGTATTCAAGATCCAGATCAACAATAAGCTCGGCGATAAAGAAAAACGATCCTTCTCCTTTACGGATCAGATTGTTGTTCTTCCCAATCCATCCCAAACCGCTTCTGGACGCCCATGCCTTATCCAGTACGGGAGCCGAATCTACAAAAACACGTCCGTCCACCTCCCCGATTTCATCCTGGATATCGTATAAAAGACTTTTTAGCTTATCCTTTATTACAAAATGATAATCTTCACCGTACGCATATTTCGAAATCTTAAAAGTGTCTTCCTTCTGTTTCTCTTCAGGATAATAATTCAGCAACAGAGAAATAACCGATCTGGCTCCGGGTACGAGCAGGCGGGGATCAAGGCGTTTATCGAAATGATTTTCCATATAGGCCATGGAACCGTGCATATTCTGTTTAAGCCAGTTCTCCAGACGGGGTGCTTCCTCTTCGAGAAAAGCGGCTTTTGAAATACCACAATAAGAAAAGCCCAGTTCACGGGCTTTCTCTTTTATCCATTGACTGTATTTTTCCTTATTCTTCATAAAACAATCCGGATTGTTGTCCCGGGTTTTGTTTTCCCAAATGCTTATATGCTTTTTCCGTTACCTCACGTCCGCGAGGAGTACGATAGACAAAACCTTCCTGAATAAGGAACGGTTCATATACTTCTTCAATTGTTTCCGCGTTTTCAGAAACTGCAGTTGCCAAGGTTGAAAGTCCAACAGGCCCCCCTTTAAATTTCTCAATAATGGTGGACAAAATTCTGTTATCCATTTCGTCGAGACCGTATTTGTCCACATTCAATGCCTTCAGCGCATACCTTGAAATCTCAATATCGATCTTTCCGTTTCCTTTAATCTGGGCAAAGTCGCGAACCCTCCTTAACAATGCATTGGCGATACGCGGAGTGCCCCTGCTTCGTCCCGCAATTTCGATGGCGGCCTCCATATCAATAGGCACCCTTAAAATGGAAGCACTTCGTTCCACTATAGAGGACAGCAATTCGATGTTGTAATACTGTAACCGGCTTTGAATTCCGAAACGTGCCCTCATAGGTGCAGTAAGCAGCCCGGAGCGCGTTGTGGCCCCAACAAGCGTAAACGGATTCAGGTTGATCTGGACCGAACGCGCATTAGGTCCGGATTCAATCATGATGTCTATTTTGAAATCCTCCATGGCGGAATACAGATATTCTTCCACAACAGGGCTAAGCCGGTGTATTTCATCTATGAACAGAATATCCCGTTCTTCCAGATTCGTAAGCAGGCCTGCCAGATCTCCGGGTTTATCCAGTACAGGTCCGGAAGTAATCTTAATTCCAACATTGAGTTCATTTGCCAGAATGTTAGACAAGGTCGTTTTTCCAAGTCCCGGCGGTCCGTGGAACAACGTATGATCCAATGCTTCACCTCTGAGATTCGCTGCCTTTACAAATACTTTTAAATTTTCCAATACCTGATCCTGGCCTGCAAAATCATCAAATGACAGCGGCCTTAACTTTTTTTCGACATCCAGTTCGTCGTTTGAAAAGTTCTTATTGGTAGGATTCAAATTTTCATTCATAATGCAAAGATATCAATTTTCATCGTTCTCCAAATGCAAACATTCCTCATTCAATTCACTAAAATGGTATTTGAGCCAAAAACAAAACGTCCCGCGATTGCGGGACGTTTTGTTTTATCTATTAATGATGACCTCCATCTTTTTCTCCGTCTTTCAACGGTACAGTCTGCGGAACGAAATCATCCTCATAACCTGGTTTAGAATAATCATATGGCCAACGGTGTACTTCAGGAATTGCTCCCGGCCAGTTACCGTGGATATGTTCAACCGGAGTAGTCCACTCAAGAGTAGTTGATTTCCAAGGATTCTGAGATGCTTTCTTACCATAGAAAATACTATAGAAGAAGTTGAAAAGGAATACCAGCTGGAATGCAGCCCCGATTAATGCGAACATTGTGATGATGATGTTTACATCAACCATATCGTCAAACATAGGGAATGCAGAGTTTGTATAGTAACGGCGTGGTAAACCTGCCATTCCGATGAAGTGCATCGGGAAGAAAACTCCATAAGCACAAACTGCCGTTACCCAGAAATGAATGTATCCAAGGTTTTTGTTCATCATACGTCCGTACATTTTAGGGAACCAGTGGTAGATACCTGCAAACATTCCGTATAACGCAGAGATACCCATTACCAAGTGGAAGTGTGCCACTACGAAATATGTATCGTGAACGTTGATATCCAAAGTTGAATCTCCTAAGATGATCCCCGTTAATCCTCCTGTAATGAACGTAGAAACGAAACCGATACAGAAAAGCATTGACGGATTCAACTGAAGGTTACCCTTCCATAATGTGGTGATATAGTTGAACGCTTTTACCGCTGAAGGAATTGCGATCAATAAAGTCGTAAATGTAAATACAGATCCTAAGAACGGGTTCATACCTGATACGAACATGTGGTGTCCCCAAACGATCGTGGATAAGAACGCAATTGCCAGGATTGATGTGATCATTGCGCGGTAACCGAAAATAGGTTTACGTGCATTTGCAGAAATTACTTCTGATGTAATACCCATTGCAGGTAAGATAACAATGTATACCTCAGGGTGTCCCAAGAACCAGAAAAGGTGTTCAAACAATACCGGGGAACCTCCCTGATAATGTAAAACCTCTCCGGCCAAATAGATATCAGATAAGAAGAAGGAAGTTCCGAAACTTCTGTCCATGATCAACAATAAAGCTGCTGATAACAATACAGGGAAGGAAACGATACCGATGATAGCCGTTACCCATAACGCCCAGATTGTCAAAGGCAGACGTGTCATCGTCATTCCTTTTGTTCTTAAGTTCAATACTGTTACAACGTAGTTCAAAGATCCCATTAAAGACTGTGCAATAAACAGAGCCATTGCAACCAACCATAACGTCATACCCGTTCCTGAACCAGGAATTGCCTCAGGTACTGCAGACAAAGGAGGATAAATCGTCCAACCTGCTGATGCCGGTCCTGATTCTACAAATAAAGAAGACAACATCACGATACAGGCCAGGAAGAAAATCCAGAACGACAACATGTTCATAAATCCTGAAGCCATATCACGTGCTCCAATCTGTAAAGGAATCAATAAGTTTGAAAACGTACCCGACAAACCTGCCGTTAATACGAAGAATACCATGATGGTACCGTGAATAGTAACCAAAGCGAGGTAAATATCGTTACGCATTACACCTCCCGGAGCAAAATCATCTCCCAACAACCAAGAAAAAACCTTAAATGATTCTTCCGGCCAAGCGATTTGAATACGGAATAATAAAGACATCGCAATACCAATGATTCCCATAATAATACCTGTGATAAGGAATTGTTTGGCAATCATCTTGTGATCCTGGCTAAAGATGTACTTTGTGATAAAAGTCTCTTTATGATGATGATCATGAGCATGATCGTGTGTTAATTCGTGTCCTACTGCTGACATACTAATAATTTTTATTGGAATAAAACAAATTATTTAATTACTTGAGCAACTACTGCAGTTGTATCCACTACAATTTCTGTCGCTTCTGCTTTTTCAGGAGCTGCAGTTGGCTGTGCTTCAACTTTTGGTGCAGCAGCAGCTGCTTTTTCTTCAGCAACTTGTTTTCCTAATTTAGGTTGCTGGCTCAACCATTTTCTAAATTCGGATGGAGATTCAACTACAATTTTAGCCTGCATGTTGTAATGTGAACGTCCACAAATTTTATTACACAATAAGATGTAATCAAAAACGTATGGTTCTAATCCCGCTTCACCTTTGGCAACCAACTCTTTGCTGCGTTTGTTGCGAACGTGATTAATTTTATTTACTTTATCCACAATTTCCTCACGGTCTCTCATCTCAGCAGTTGTAACCGTAGGTACCATAGCGAACTGTGTAACCATACCCGGAACCGCATTCATCTGAGCACGGAAATGAGGAAAATAAGCCGAGTGCAATACGTCCTGAGAACGAATTTTAAATACAACCTTTTTACCAACAGGCAAATGAAGTTCTTTAGCCAAAACATCATCTTGTGCATTCGGATCAGACATATCCACCCCTACTGCATTAACTCCTTCAATGAAACGTACGTTAGCTTTACCTAAAACATTATCGTCACCTGAATAACGGATATCCCATCCAAACTGTTTTGCATATACTTCCACATACATTACTTCTTCTTCTTCATCGTAATGCATGATGTTATTCCAAGCATAAAGTCCATACAAAATAAGACCTGCCAAAACAATTACCGGAATAATCGTCCAGATAAACTCCAATTTGTCATTATCTGCAAAGAACGTAGCTTTTCTATCTTTCTCTCCTCTGTATTTGAAGGTGAAATAATGCAATAAAAACTGTGTTAAAAACTGAACAAAGAAAATCACAACCAATGAAATCCACATTAACTGGTCCACATCCTTTCCATGTTCTGAAGCTGCGTTGCTCAATAAAGGCATATACCCCCATTTCAAACAACTGTATATTGTAAGAATGTAAATGAATGCCAGGAATCCAAACATCAAATAACCATTGATGTTGTTATCTTTATCTGTAGCTACTTCCGATTTAAATTCTTCACCTAACTGGCGCTTATTCTGAGTTAGATCGAATATCTTAGTCAACTGCCAAACAGCAATTCCCAATAACGCTACAATAACTAATATTAATAAACTCGTCATTTGTTTATTACTTTAAATATTAATAATGAAAATGTTTACTTTCCTCTACCATTGGATTATTCTTAACTAATAATGGTGCTTTAGCTATTGCGGAGAATCCGACAAAGATAAATAATCCACCGAAGAATAAAACAGATCCAATTTCAGCAGCTCCTATGAACCATGAAGCTCCAACTGTACCAGGCATGATCATGTTAAAGAAGTCAAGATAGTGACCTACGATGATACAAGTTCCGGCCATTACCAAAATCCAGCTCAAACGTTTGAAGTCAGTATTGATCAACAACAATATCGGCAACACAAAGTTTAATGCCAGCATACCAAAGAAAGGCAGATTGTATTCCTCCATTCTGAAGATGAAATACGTTACCTCTTCCGGGATATTTGAATACCACATCAACATAAACTGAGAGAACCATAAGTATGTCCAGAAAATAGATAATCCAAACATGAATTTAGCTAAATCGTGAATATGAGATGTACTTACGAAATCAAGGTAACCATTGTTTTTCAAATACAATGTTGACAATGCAATAATCGTAACAGCTGTCACAAAGAACGATGCAAATACATACCAACCGAATAATGTTGAGTACCAGTGTGCATCAATCGACATGATCCAGTCCCATGACATAATAGATTCTGTTACAATAAAGAAAACAAGATAAGCAGCTGAAAGCTTAAAGTTTTTCTTGTAATATGTTAAATCACCTGTTTCATCCAACGCCAATGAATTTCTGCGAGAGAACATTCTGAAAAGGTTCCACCCGCCTAAAAATACAACTGCACGGATAAGGAAGAAAGGTATATTAAGGAAACCTGACTTACCTGCGATGATTGCATCATAATTTTCATGATTAGGATCTGTAACCCCGTCAGCCATCCACACAAATAAATGATTCAAATGTGCTGAACTTGTAAGGAGTAATAAGATAAACAATACCGATCCGGGTAATAAGTATGCCGACAGACCTTCCATCACTCTGAAAAGAACCGGAGACCATCCTGCTGAAGCAGCATACTGGATCTGGTTAAAGGTAAAAATACCCAAGGAAATCAACATAAAGAAAATACATCCAACGTATACAGCAGCCCAAGGTTTATTTTGCAACTGGTGAAAAACGTGTTCTACATGCTTTTTATGTTCGTCATCATGCTTTGCATCTGCATGCCCGGCCTCACCGTGATGAGCAGGTGCTGCATGTGCATCATGTGAACCATGACCATCATGATGTTGTTCCTGTAAGATTACCTCCACCTCTTCAACTGTTTTCGGTGCTGTTAAGAAGCCATAACCAATACCTAACAATCCTAAGATCATTAATACGGCAGAAAAGGTTTTTAATTTGCTTGAAAATGTGTACATATCTAAACTTTTCAAATAAGTTTTACAATTATAATTCCGATTTCAATTTTAACACATAAGCAGTAACCATCCATCTTTCTTTCTGAGACAGCTGATTTTTATGTGATCCCATTGCGTTCAATCCGTTAGTAATTACGTGGTAGATACCGCCTTCTGTCAATTCTCGTTCAGCATAGTTCGGCACCCCCAGGAATTTTTCTCTCTTAACTAAATTACCTTTTCCGTCTCCGGCTTCACCATGACAGATTGCACAATAAATGTTGAACAATCCTTTTGCTTTTTCCATATCTGCATCAGACAGGGAATCCAATGGTGATTTCAAATTGGCTTTTGCCAAAGCCAATCCTTCCGGAGTATCTGCATACTCTTCAGGCTCAAAACCGCGCGGGATAGATCCTTTTGCAGGCATTTGACCTTCTTTTCCGTTTTTAAATGCGTTAGACTCAGAATACGTTTCGTAAGCTACTGACTCGTACATATTCGGGAATAACTGATAATTCGGTTTCTCCTTATTAAAACAAGATGTAGCTAAAGTTGAAACTCCTGCTAACGCAACAATTTTATATAAAGTCTTCATTCTACTATTGTTTATCGATTACTTTAACTTCTACTGCACCAGTATTTTTAAAGAACTCTACAGCTTCTTCTTCATTTCCGTGTAAAGCAACTTCCATTAAAAAATGATCGTCAGTTGTTCTTACATCCGGGTTTTCTGCTTTCTTAAATGGCCATAATCTGCTTCGTAAGAAGAACGTGATTACCATTAAGTGGGCAGCAAAGAAAACTGTTAATTCAAACATGATAGGCACAAATGAAGGCATGTTCTGAATATAACTAAAACTCGGTTTCCCACCGATATCCTGTGGCCAGTCCTGGATCATGATATAGTTCATCATATACGTTGCGAAAGATAACCCGCACAAACCGTAAATAAACGAACAGATAGCAAGACGCGTAGGCTTTAATCCCATTGCTTTATCCAAACCGTGTACCGGAAAAGGCGTGAATACCTCTTCGATATGATGATGTGCAGCTCTTGTTGCTTTGACTGCATCCATTAAAACATCATCATCATTGTATAATACGTGTATAACTTTTGTACTCATAATTTCTTAATGATTATGTGAATGATGTCCGTTTTCTCTGTTTCTTTTGTGATTGTCTCCTGAAGTTTTCAAGATTGTTTTCACCTCTGCCTGTGCAATTACAGGGAAGCTTCTGGAATATAACAAGAACAACACAAAGAAGAATCCAATCGTTCCGATATAGATACCGGCATCAACAAATGTAGGCTGGAACATAGTCCATGAAGACGGCAGGTAATCACGGTGTAATGATGTTACGATGATTACGAAACGCTCAAACCACATACCAATATTTACCACAATGGAAATGATGAATGATGCCATGATAGATGTACGTATTTTCTTAAACCACATTACCTGCGGAGAAATAACGTTACAGGTCATCATCAACCAGTACGACCACCAGTAAGGTCCCGTAGCACGGTTAAGGAAGGCATATTGTTCGTATTCAACTCCTGAATACCAAGCAATAACCAACTCTGTAATATAAGCAACACCTACAACTGAACCCGTAATCATTACGATGATGTTCATTAATTCGATGTGCTGAATTGTAATATATTCTTCAAGGTTAACAACTTTACGCATGATGATCAACAAAGTGTTTACCATGGCAAAACCTGAGAAGATAGCTCCCGCAACGAAATAAGGCGGCAAGATCGTTGTATGCCATCCCGGAATTACGGAAGTAGCAAAGTCAAATGATACGATGGTGTGTACAGATAATACCAACGGAGTTGCCAAACCGGCCAATACCAGTGATACCTCTTCAAAACGTTGCCAGTCTTTAGCACGCCCTGACCAACCGAAAGATAAAGTTGAATAAATTCTTTTTGCAAACGGTGTAGCAGCTCTATCGCGCAACATAGCGAAATCCGGTAATAAACCTGTCCACCAGAAAACCAATGATACAGATAAATAAGTAGAGATCGCAAATACGTCCCATAATAACGGAGAGTTAAAGTTAACCCATAACGATCCGAACTGGTTAGGCATAGGCAATACCCAGTAAGCCAACCATGGACGTCCCATGTGAATGATCGGGAACAAACCTGCCTGTACAACAGAGAAAATTGTCATAGCCTCTGCAGAACGGTTAATGGCCATTCTCCATTTTTGGCGGAATAATAATAATACGGCAGAGATAAGTGTACCGGCGTGACCAATACCTACCCACCAAACGAAGTTGGTAATATCCCAAGCCCATCCAACAGTTTTATTTAATCCCCAAGTACCGATACCTGTAGAAATTGTATATACCATACAACCCGCTCCCCAAAGGAATGCTATTAAAGCAATTGTGAAAACTGTCCACCATTGTTTATTCGCACGTCCCTCGACAGGTCTAGCAACATCTACCGTTACATCGTGATAAGTTTTATCACCAAGAACTAAAGGTTTTCTAATGGGTGCTTCGTAATGTGACGACATAATCCTTTATAATGTTTCTAATTAATAATATACTTATACATTTCTAACTTTAACCTGATAGAACACATTTGGTTTTGTTCCTAAATGCTCTAATAAGTGGTATCTTCTGTCGCCATCGTATAACTTAGCAACTTCTGATTCCTTATTATTCACATCTCCAAATACCATCGCTCCCGAAGAACAAGCTGCAGAACAAGCTACTTCAAACTCATTCGCGTTTACTTTACGTCCTTCTTTTTTAGCTTTCAAGATAGTAGCCTGTGTCATCTGGATACATAAAGAACATTTCTCCATAACCCCGCGTGAACGAACATTCACATCAGGATTCAACACCATGCGTCCTAAATCATCGTTCATGTGATAATCGAATGCATTGTTTTTATTGTATAAGAACCAGTTAAAGCGACGTACTTTATAAGGACAGTTGTTAGCACAGTAACGAGTACCCACACAACGGTTGTAAGCCATATGGTTCTGACCCTGACGACCGTGAGAAGTTGCAGCAACCGGACAAACGGTTTCACAAGGTGCATGGTTACAGTGCTGACACATTACAGGCTGGAACACTACCTGCGGATTATCTGCAGGATGCTCTAAACCACTGAACACTTCGATGCTTCCCATCAATCCGCTCGCGGTATTTTTGGTATCTACATCTTTCTCGAATGTATCCTCAGAAGAATAATATCTGTCAATACGCAACCAGTGCATATCACGAGATCTTCTTACTTCAGCCTTACCTACTACCGGTACGTTATTTTCAGCATGACATGCAATTACACACGCCCCACATCCTGTACATGCATTCAAGTCTATTGCAAGGTTGAAATGATGTCCAACCGTACGGTCAAACGATTCCCAGATATCTACAGAAGAAGCTTCAACAGTCTGGTGGTCCAAAGACACGTGCGGCTTAGGGTTCCAGACTTTAACGTCTTTCGTATTGAAGATCTCCAAAGTAGTATCTTTAACGATATCTCCACGTCCCATCAACGTTCTCTGAAGCTGCACACAAGCAAACTCATGATCACCAGTTCCAAGAGAAACCGTTACGTTCTGTGTATTGTTAAAATCTTTATATAATTTGTAGGCATTCACACCTACCTGCATTTCTTCTTTCAGGGCTGATTTGCGTCCGTATCCGAAAGCAAGACCTACAGTTCCTTTTGCCTGTCCCGGTTGAATAAAAGCCGGTACATTCTCTAAAACGGCATCCCCAACTTTCAGCGTTACGTAAGATCCGTTCAAACCTCCGTTCGCAACGTTGTAATTTTTAATCCCTAATGCTTCTGCATCAGCTTTAGAAACCGTTACATAGTTGTCCCATGATACGCGGGTAATAGGATCAGGAAACTCCTGTAACCACGGGTTATTAGCCTGTTGCCCGTCTCCCATTCCGGTTTTGGTATACATTACAAGCTCTAAACCTCCCGGCTTTTTAGAAGCCGCAAGTGTATTGGCAGCAGTTGAGAAATCTGCAGTTGCAGTTGCAGTTCCTGTCACTTCTACAGCAGCAAAACCGTCGTGAACCAACTGATTCCAGGTTTTTCCATTAGCAAAGGCAGTTCCGGCAGCTTTTACATAATCATAATATGTTTCTGTCTTACCTAACCAGCTCAATAAACCTTCCTGGAATTGTCTTGTATTAAATAAAGGACGTATAGTAGGTTGTGTAACCGAATAATGTCCTTTTCTTATTTGTACATCTCCCCATGCTTCTAAATAATGCGTAGCGGCAGCGGCAATATTTACCAAAGAAGCCGTTTCATCTTCACGCAATGTGAAAGAAGCGGAAAGTTTAACTTTTTTCAATCCTTCTGCGAAAGCGGCACCTTCTGCAAGGGTATAAACCGGATTCACACCACTCATGATCAAGGTACCTACCAAACCGGCATTCATATCCTTCACCAACTGAGCTACTTCTTTATTATTACCTGCTCTTACATATTTTGGCTGTGCAGGGTTAAATGCTGCAGAAGCTAACGCCTGGTTGATGGCAAATACCAGCAACTGCGCATTAACATCATCAAGTCCCGATACCAGAACACCTGCCGATCCCGCAGCCTTCAATTGCTGAGCTGCTTTCATTACCTCTGCATCAGCAGTTGTATTTCCTACAGAAACAGCATTTCCGGTAATAATATTATATATTTTTACTAAAGCCAGTTTTTGTTCCGTAACCGTTAAAGGGATACGTTTATCAGCATTGGCCCCGGACAAAGACATATTGGATTCCAACTGAATATGTTTGGACATCTTCCCGTTTTTCGGAATACGCCCTTTCGCATAATTCGTATCGTATCCTCCACCTTGCCAGTCACCAAGAAAATCAGCACCAACAGAAACAATTACATCAGCTTTTCCGAAATCATAATCTGCCAAAGCACGCGTTCCGTATGCCTGCTGGTATGCATCTAAAGCTGCATCGGCGCCAACTGCATCATACACTATGTGTTTCGCAGCCGGGTATGCTGTTTTGAATTCTGCAATCAACTTATCAGTTGAAGGAGATGCCATTGTATTTGTTAATAAAACAATCTGCCCTGCTGCAGAAGATAAACCTGCCTTAATTTTCTGATCAACTTCTGACCATGAAGCAGCTTTACTGTCTACTTTAGGTTGTTTCAAACGTAAACTATCGTATAAAGACAATACAGATGCATGAACACGTGCGTTAGCACCTGTTAATGCGTTTTCCATGAAATTGTTCTCTACTTTAATAGGACGACCTTCGCGTGTTTTGATTAAAACGTTTACGAAATCGAAACCATCAGCAACTGTTGTTGCATAATAATCTGCAACACCAGGAACAATTTCTTCTGGTTGAAATACGTAAGGAATTGACTTTTTCACCGGTCCCTCACAAGCTGCTAAAGAAGCTGCAGCTGTGGAAAAACCAACGTACTTTAAAAAGTCTCTACGAGTCGTAGATGAAGAAGACAAAGCGTTCTTATCTCCAAGAAATTCCTCGGTAGGGATTTCTTCAACAAACTCATTGTTTCTTAGCCTCTCAACAATAGAACTGTTCTCGTTAAGCTCCTCAACACTTTTCCAGTATTTTTTGTTTGATGCCATTGTATATATATATTAGCTTCTTAAATTATTATTAATAGTGACATTTACCACACTCTAAACCACCTAAATTAGCAGCCGTTAATTTCTTAACACCATACTTTTTAGACAATTCTTCATGAATTTTTTCATAGTAAGCGTTATCCTTAACGTTTACTTCTGTTTCACGGTGACATTCAATACACCATCCCATAGTTAAAGGAGAATGCTGTCTCATGATTTCCATTGACTCAACAGGACCGTGACATGTCTGGCATTCCAAACCTGCAACCGAAACGTGTTGAGAGTGGTTAAAGTACACAAAATCTGGCAAGTTGTGAATACGAACCCACTTAACTGGTTTTTCCTTACCTGTGTAAGATTGTGTTGCCGGATCCCAACCTACTGCATCGTAGATTTTCTTAATCTCAGCTGTATAGAATTCTTTAGAATAATCCAGATAAACAGAATCCTTAGAACCTGTAAACTCAGTGATGTTTTTATGACAGTTCATACAAACATTCATAGAAGGAATACCTGAAGTTTTCGATGTTCTTGCCGAAGAGTGACAATATTTACAATCGATGCCGTTTTCACCGGCGTGAATTTTGTGAGAGAAATGGATTGGCTGAATCGGTTCGTAGTTCTGATCAACCCCTACCTGCATCATGAATCCGAATGCAAAATAAGCTCCTGATAACAACAATACAATCACAGCCGTAATTACCAAGAATTGATTTCTAACGAATGCCTTCCAAATTGGCATGCATTTCTTCTCAGTTGTTGTTAGGTTATTTTTATTAGCTACTTTATTTAAAACTCTTCTAACAGAAATCAGCATTACCACCAACATGGCCAAAACTACTACCAGACCTCCTAAAACCACTGTCTGAGAAATTCCGCCTGATGCTTCTCCTCCTCCAGCAGCCGGACCAACTGGTACTTCCGGTTTTTCCTTTTCTGTTGAAGTATAAGCGATGATGTTATCGATATCCTCGTCAGATAAGTTCGGAAATGAGTTCATCGGAACCTTCTTCCATTCATTGAACAATTTTACTGCCGCTGCATCTCCCGATTTAATTAATCCGGAACTGTTTTTAATCCATTTGTGCAACCACTCTGTCGGATGACGGTCTACAACCCCTCTTAACGCCGGACCTGTAGAATTTGCATCTAACTTGTGACAAGCCGCACAGTTTGCATTAAACAACTCTTTACCTTTTGCAGCGTCTTGGGCAAAAGACGCTGTAGAAAATGTTAGCATAAATGCTAAACACAAGAAAAGAATCCTTGAAAACGAATTATGGTTACCCACTTTTTTCATAGTTAAAGAATGATTATCAACTAATTTTAGTACAAATTTCCCCTGTATATACTACAGATTCTACTCTACCTTATTTATAAACTGGGACAAAAATACAACATAAGACCCAGTTTATAAAGCTTAATGAAAACCAAAATTTAATTTATAACAATTCTAAATAAAAACTTAAAGTCCCGGTAAATGAATATTTTTTAATTTTGTTTAAAATTTACTCAGTATGAATATTTTAAGAACTTATAAACTTTTTATTACGTTTTTTTTAACAACTATTGTTCAGTCAAATAGCTTTGCACAAACCAAAATATTAACAAACAGCGAACAGGAAACCATAGACTTACTGTTGCAGCGCAAAATGAACCAGAACAATCAGTTTTCCCTGTACACCAACTTCTCCGTACAGCTTAAAAACGGGTTGAAAGAGGAAGTGGAACCGCTTTACAAAGACTTTACGGCACAATACCCGGAAACAGACGCTACGATAATATTTGCCAACCCCAAATTCAAATTGGTAGTCGGTAATTTTAAAAATAAAATCGAAGCAGAAAACCTGTTGAAAAAAATCCAGCCGAAATACCCTGATGCTTTTGTGGTAAAACTCAAACATTAAAAAAGGCAGTGTTATGACACTGCCTTTTTTCTTTCGTAAAGTAAAAATAAATCTACATAATAACCAATACCAACCCCAGGAGCGTTCCTGTAACAATAGAGTAGAACATAAGGAACGCGTAAGTGACGGCATTTTTACAAACATCATTTATTCTAAGGTTTAATCAACAGCAACGAAGTCGTATTCTTCAACCAGTTGTACTTTTTATCGATCATCTTACGCCACGACAAAACCGTGGTAAGGATCAGGTCCTGCTGCTGGATCAGATTCAGATCGATCTGTCCGTCGGTCAATACAATAATATGATTGGGTTTTGCCTGCTCTATCAAACGGATCTCTTCTTTTATAAACGTATTGTTTTTTAAATGTCCGTTCATATCCATGATCACCACCTGAGAATCATTATTCTGAATGAACTTCAGGATGAAAGGAATAAGCTTTTTATCGCTTTCGTGAAAAAACGGAACAAAGATCTTATTCACGGTTTCCAGATTTTTGTCAATAAAAATCCCCACAGGAATTCTGGAGTTTGTAATTACGTATCTTGTCTTGTCATCGAAAGGAGAATAATCAAACAGCTTTTCCCTTCCTGTTACTTTATCCACAATAATCTCCGGGTTCACGATGCGCGTGGTAAACCCGAGCAACCTTCCAAGGATGGTTCCGTCATAAATGGAGGATCCAAGCTCTATAAGAATTAAATCAAAGTTTCCTTTATGCGCCACTTCCACTATCTCTGAATCTATATCTGTTGAAACCTTGTACAGGTTAATGAGTTCCTGATCCATCTGATGCGCTTCTTCCTCGATGGGATGAAAAACCTTTTCTTCGTATTTATCATCCAATATATCCACGTCACTGCTGTTTACCAGATGCAATGCCGTAATGGTGCTTCTTTCATGCTGGCTTTTTGTAAACATATTGGCAAGCTTCAAAAGATTTTTCCCTGTGGAAATCTGTTCAAAACAGAAAAGAATCTTGAACTTTACTTCGTTGAGAACTTCTTCTGCGCCAGCTTCCCTGTTCTTAAAGACCTTATTAATCAGGTCCAGAGCCGGCCCCGTCATAAAGGTTGTGACAAGCGCCATGATCACCATCATGGCAAAAACCTCAGGCGTGAGTACCCCGAGCTCAAAACCGATATTTAAAGCCACAAGCTCCATAAGTCCTCTGGTATTCATAAGGGCCCCAATGGTTAAACTGTCTTTCCAGCTTTGCCCCACGTATTTGGCGGCAACAGCACTTCCGATAAATTTCCCTGTAACGGCAACCAGTATGATAAGCCCCGTCATCTTCCAAAGCTCCCAATCGTTGAGTAACCCGATTTCGGTTCTAAGTCCGGTGAAAACGAAGAATAACGGAAGGAACAGGATAACGGCAAGATCTTCTACCTTTTCCACAAATATCTGCCGGAACTTATGATTGTCAGGCATGATGGCTCCTGCCATGAACGCGCCGAACAATGCATGGATCCCAATAATTTCCGTAGCGTAGGAAGACAGTACCAATACGAGTAAGAAAATGGCCACAACGGGTTTGCTCAATGCTTTGTTGTTTTTATTAAGAGTTCCGATATGCTTTAAAAACGGGCGCACCAGTTTTAACATTATAAACACGTATACAACCGAAAGCGCAATTACATAAAGAGCACTTACAAAAGAGCCTGCTTTTACAATGGCAATCACAACAGCCAGTATACACCAGGCCGTAATATCATCTGCCGCAGCCGAGGTCAGCACTACGGTTCCAAGCTTGGTTTTCTGTATTCCCCGCTCCTGGACAATGCGGGCCAGCACGGGAAAAGCCGTAATACTCATTGCGATTCCCATAAAAAGGGCAAACGATAAAAAGTTGATCCCGTCAGGTGCGTAATTTGTATAGGTAAAGTAGGCCAGAACCATACCAAGGGCAAATGGGATAATAATACTGGCGTGGCTGATAACTACCGCATCATGGGCTTTGCTCTTAAGCACTTTAAGATCCAGCTCCATTCCGATTACAAACATAAAGAGTATCAACCCCATCTGGCTTATAAGCTGCAGGTTGCCCAATGATGCCGCAGGAAAAAGGGCTGCTGAAGCTTCCGGAAAATATAATCCGAACAAAGAGGGGCCCAATACAATTCCGGCAATAATTTCACCAATCACCGAAGGCTGCCCTATCTTGTTAAACAACCAGCCGAAAAAACGGGCAATGATGACGATAGCAATAATCTGAAGCAGTAATAATGCTAAAGGATGGTGCAGGTTTTTAAGAAAGGAATCTATAAATTCTTCCCAATTGCTCTTATCAGAAGTGATCTGAGCCACATCAACTTCCAGGGTACTTCCCTTTCTTACGGTTAAATACATGAGAAAGGAGAAAACAATAATCACAAGGGCATAAAAAATAGTGTTTTTGTACTTACGCATTGATCTTGAGTTTTGATTTGCGTACAAAAATCTGAAATCCCGGCTACCCTTCAGCAGCTATTGTAAAACAATCTGACCCAAATGTAACAAGTTAGAAGAAAACTGTAACAAAACTACAGCAACGAAAGAAAATCATTCCTGTAATTCATACCGATAGTAAAGGTTTTAGGTTTTCCTTCATTCGAAATTTTGGAAACGATTTCATCATGAGAATAATAGTTTACACAGCGCATAGCCATAATTTCGCGTTTATTGATACGGCAGAACTGACGTACCGGAAGCACTTCCAGTAATTTTTCAAACGAACTGTTCTTCACGATGAGATGGGTACCGTCAATAAAGAAGATCACCTTATCCCGACTATCCACTTCGGAGACCGTAATGTAAAAAATATCCTGTGTCTGAATGACGCTTTTTCCCTTTTCTGAATTTAATGTAATGAATTCGGCACTTCCTTTTGTCTCTTTCGACAATTTATCTACTTTACGGAATGCTTTTTCCAAACGATCCTTCTGAACGGGCTTTGTGATATAATCTACCGCTTCAAGATCAAATGCATCAACGGCATAATCCTTATAGGCTGTTGTAAAAACCACTTGTTTCCCATTGAGCAAATTCGCTATCTGCAACCCGTTGATTCCCGGCATTTCGATATCCAGAACACACACGTCAAATTCCAGCTCATCCATTTCCTGGATAAATTTTTCCGGACTGTTAAAAGCCTTTACTACTTCCACACCGTCAATCTGTTCGCATAAAAGTTTCAGGTATTGTAATGCCAGTAGTTCATCATCCAACAAAATACATCGCAACATCATTCTTCCAGTTTTATTTTAAGGGAAACCGCATAAGTACCGGCATCCACCACTTTGTGCAGCTTATAACGGTCCTGATAAAGATGCTTTAAACGCTTTTCAAGACTGTTCACTCCGATGCCGCTGCTCTGCTTTTTCAATGGAGATTTGGGAGATATCTTATTGGAAACCGCCAGAGTAAAATATCCGTTCTTCAATTCGATCAAAATAGATATAAAGGCATGCTCGCTTTGGGTATCGGCATGTTTAAAGGCATTTTCTATGAGGTCGATCGTTACCAACGGAGCAATGACCTTCCGTTCAAGAAAAGGATCCCGGTCATCAACACTGATTTTTGTACGAAGGTCAAACAACGGACTCAGCTTTATTTTATTGATCTCAATGAGGTTTTTTATGAAGTTAATTTCATCGCGCGGAGTTACATACTGCTTAGGGGTTTTGTAAAGGACATAATCCAGGACATTGGACAACTTATCAATTGTATAATATGATTGATACGCATGTGACTGTATAGAGTTCAGTATATTCTTAAACAGATGAGGATTCAGGCGCGTATCGATGTTCTCAAGTTCGATTGTTTCGTACTTCCGTTCCAGATATCCGGTAGATTTGTGATAATCCTCAATCATTTGCTTGTATTTGCGCATCTGAAACCATAAATAACATACCGCAGCAATAAGGAACAGGATCACGTAGTCTTTAAATCCCATTAATCAGCCGTATTGGTATTGGTATTGATTTTCGTTTTTGTACTCACATCCATAACAGGGACCAACCCCTCTGAAGGCATGTAGATGATTTGCGGAAGATCACCCTTATCAGCAAGTTTCTCGAGCGTACGGATAAAAAGATACTGATTGTATGTAGTATTCAGGGTACCGTTTTCAAGACGCATAGCTTCCGCCATACCCCGTGCACGTTCTACTTCGGCCTGCGCATTGAGCTTTTCGGTTTCAAGCCGGGCCTTTGCCTCTTCAATAAGGATCTTGCGGTTCTGTTCCGCCTTCGCCATTTCAGCCTTACCCGCCATTTCCTGCTGCCAAACGTTGTACAGCGGCAATCCGAACATTAAGATGACAATAACGACCACAATGGCTACAAAGATGTAAAAAACAGGTTTCGTATTTTTCATAATCAGTCAAGAGTTCCTTTAAATGTGATGCCTAAAGATACTACATAATTTGTAAAGTCGCGCATTTTCGTAAAATCACCACCTCCAAATGCCATCTGATATCCGACATTTCCCGTAAGGAACATAGAGGAATCTTCATCCATGCGCAACAGTTTATAAGAAAAATCAAGATTAGGTGTCAGTACATAGTAAGCATCCCTGTTCAAACGCACCGGTACATGTACAACCGTTGTTATTCCGGTATCTGCATCATAATATTCATGATCTTTTGTTTCATTACGGTTTCTCAGCGTAGTCAGTAAAACCCCGTTTGAAAATCCGAGGCCTATATTCACCTTATCATTAGCTACTATATCATATTGTAAAGGCACGTTAAACGTAAAGACATGCTGCAATGTTCTGTCGGTATCATAACCATATCCGAAGGAAGACTTTTTGTTTGTATAAAGCAGTTGCGCGCCCAAAGAGAAGGTATTGGTAAGATAATATTTCCCTGAAAGATTGGCACTGATAAGCTGTTCGTTAAACACAGGCTGTAAGGAAGCTCCTGCAAAAATTCCAAGATCGTTTTTCCCGTTCTGGGAAAAGGAAACGGCAGAGCTAAATAATGCGATGAAAAGGATAAAGGTTCTCATGTTGTCTGTTTTCTGCTGCCAGATCAAAAAACAGACCAAAATAAAAATGCCCTGCATCTGCAAGGCATTTTTTGTATTAAAAACCGGCAATATTGATAATCTTACCGGGTACGATAACGACTTTTTTAGGTGTTTTTCCCTGAAGCTGTGACTGGGTACGCTCATCAGCCATAATAATGGCTTCGATTTGTTCTGCGGTAAGGTCCAGCGGAAGTTCGATCTTAAACCGCATTTTTCCGTTAAACGACACCGGATATTCTTTGGAGCTTTCTACAAGATACCCCTCTTCAAATATAGGAAACGGTTGTTTCGAAACTGATTCCTTGTGCCCTAGTAATGCCCACAGCTCTTCCGCCATGTGCGGAGCGTAAGGAGAAATGACAATAGCCAGGGGCTCAAGTATTGCCCGATGGTGGCATTTCTGCTGCGTGAGTTCATTCACACAGATCATGAACTGCGAAACCGACGTATTAAACGAAAAGTTTTCGATGTCTTCCGTTACTTTCTTAATGGTCTTATGCAGCGATTTATACATTTCCTTAGACGGCTCTTCATCTGTTACCACAATACCGTCCTCATCAGCATACAGTTTCCATAGTTTTTTAAGGAATCCGAAAACACCGGTAATTCCGGCTGTATTCCAGGGTTTTGCCTGTTCCAGCGGCCCCAGGAACATTTCGTATAAACGCAGGGTATCTGCTCCATATTCGTTGCAGATGTCGTCCGGATTCACTACATTGAATTTGGATTTTGACATTTTTTCCACTTCATGCCCTACAAGATATTTTCCATTATCTTCCAGGATGAATTCCGCATTGGCAAAATCGGGACGCCATTTTTTAAAACTTTCCACATCCAGTTCCGACGATGCATTTACAAAAGATACATCTGCATGAATCGGCTGCACTTTGTGGTCCGCAATTTTCCCTTTGGACACAAAAGTATTCGTTCCTTCAATACGGTATACAAAAGCGGATGTTCCCAGGATCATTCCCTGATTGATCAGCTTCCGGAAAGGTTCTTCCGTAGGAACCACATCCATATCCTTAAGGAATTTATTCCAGAAACGGGAATACAGCAAGTGCCCGGTGGCATGCTCGCTTCCTCCAATGTACAGATCAACATTCTGCCAGTATTGAATGGCTTCTTTTGAAGCAAGTTCGTCTTCCGAATTTACATCCATATAGCGCAACCAGTACCAGGAACTTCCCGCCCAGCCCGGCATAGTATTGAGTTCTAAAGGAAAAACCGATATATGATCAATTTGACTGTTATCAACCACTGTATTGTTCACAGTATCCCATGCCCATACAGCAGCATTACCAAGCGGTGGTTGTCCGTCTTCTGTCGGCAGATATTTTTCTACTTCAGGCAGCAACACCGGCAAATATGCAGCATCGATCATTTTAGGAAGTCCGTTTACATAATATAAAGGGAAAGGTTCACCCCAGTAACGCTGGCGCGAAAAAACGGCATCCCGTAAACGGTAATTTACCTTGGCCTTTCCGTGACCGATGCGTTCCAGTTCTTCTACTACTTTGCGCGTAGCTTCTTTATAACCAAGCCCGTTCAGGAAACCGGAATTATGCAGTTCAAAACCACTCTTTTCAGTATAGGCTCCTTCTGAGATGTCCTGATTAAAAATATTCAGTATTTCGGGCATTCCTTCCTGGCCGGCAAAATGTTTCGCAAAATTATAATCCCGTTCATCACCACATGGAACCGCCATTACAGCGCCGGTTCCGTATCCGGCCAGCACATAATCTCCTATCCATATAGCTACAGGCTCTTTTGTAAAAGGATGTTCGGCGTAAGCACCGGTAAAAACTCCCGAGATCGTTTTCACATCCGCCATACGTTCTCTTTCTGAGCGCTTAGCCGTTGCCGATATATAAGCATCCACCGCAGCTTTCCGGGCAGAAGTGGTAATTTGCTGAACGAGTTCATGTTCCGGCGCCAGCGTCATGAAGTTTACCCCAAAAATCGTATCAGGCCGTGTCGTAAAAACTTCAATGGCATAAGGAGTTGTTCCACCCATTACATCAAACGTAACACTTGCCCCGACAGATTTCCCGATCCAGTTGCGCTGCGCCTCTTTAATGGATTCGCTCCAGTCAATCGTTTCCAGTCCCTGTAACAGGCGCTCTGCATAGGCCGAAATACGCATACTCCACTGGGTCATTTTCTTACGTATCACAGGATGGCCGCCCCGTTCCGAAACTCCATTGATAATTTCGTCATTTGCCAGCACCGTACCCAATGCAGGGCACCAGTTTACCTCAGTTTCGGCAAGATACGTCAAACGGTATTTCAGAAGGATTTTTTCCTGTTCTTCCAAGGTATAGGCATTCCATTGAATGGCTGTGAATACGTCAGTATGCTCATCGCAGACAGCATTGATGCCTGCATTTCCGTGTGCTGTAAAATGTTTCTGAAGATCTTCTATACGTTCCGCTTTATCCGTATCCCTGTTGTACCAGGAGTTGAAAAGCTGTACAAAGATCCATTGGGTATGTTTATAATATTCAGGTGTTGAAGTACGTACTTCTCTGGACCAGTCAAATGAAAAACCTATTTTGTCCAGTTGTTCCCTGTATCTGTTGATATTTGTTTCTGTGGTGATTGCAGGATGCTGTCCTGTCTGTATGGCATATTGTTCCGCAGGCAGTCCGAAGGAATCATACCCCTGCGGGTGCAGTACGTTAAAACCCTGATGGCGTTTGAAACGCGCATAAATATCAGATGCAATATATCCCAGCGGATGACCTACGTGTAAACCAGCTCCCGAAGGATAAGGAAACATATCCAGCACATAATATTTAGGTTTGTCGGAATTGTTTTCTGCTTTAAACGTTTCATTTTCGCTCCAATATTTCTGCCATCTGGCCTCTATTTCGTTCGGATTGTATTTCATCAGAATTTTGTATTTCTAAAAATTTTATAAATGAATCACAAAATTAAACATTATTCCCTTACAGGCTGTTTTAAATACTTTTAGTTTTGTATTTTAGCCAAAAATTATAATTGCTATGGCTACATCGTACGAAAAATATCAAAAGCGCAGATTACTTTCATCTTACTTTTCGGTTATTTTAAGTATTTTTTTAGTTCTATTTCTCCTGGGATCGTTGGGGATGTTCGTAATCAATTACGAAAAGATTTCCAATAATTTTAAAGAAAACATTCCAATGTCCATCTACTTCAAAGACAATGTAACGGAAGAGCAACTCGCTGTTTACCAGTCGGATCTTGGCAAGGAAAAATTCATTAAAGACCTAACGTTTGTTCATAAAGATTCTGCTGCCAACACCCACCAGAAAACCATAGGGGAGGATTTTGTAAAATTCTTAGGATTCAACCCGTTACAGCACTCATTCGACCTGCATTTCAATGGTGCATACGTTGAAAAGGACTCTATAAAGGAAATCGAAATCTCCATTAAGGAAAATCCGCTTGTAGACGAAGTTGTCTATGATTCACAACTTGTAGACCTTGTGAACAAGAACATTAAAACCATCAGTTTCTGGGTTTTGGTTATCAGTGCTTTTTTTGCTGTTATAGCCATGCTGCTCATCAACAGCTCGCTTAGGCTTTCTATTTATTCCAAACGATTCATTATCAAAACCATGCAGATGGTTGGTGCCACCAAATCATTTATCCGTAAACCCTTTATCTGGAACAGCGTGAAGCTCGGAATGATCGGCTCGGCCCTTTCTATTATAGGAATACTTGCCCTGACAGCATACGCAGATAACAAACTTCCCTCGCTTGGACTTATGAGCGATGTTAAATCCATTGTACTGGTTTGCGGTACCGTATTTGTACTGGGCATCATCATCACCTACATCAGTACTTATTTTGCTACCCAACGCTTCCTGAATTTAAAATCCGACGATTTATACTTATAACTATGGAAAACAAACCTGAAAAATCGTTTTTATTCGAAAAACAGAATTACCTCATTTTACTTATCGGCGTGCTGGTCATCGCTTTAGGTTTTTTATTGATGGCCGGAGGCAACAGCACAGATCCTAATGTTTTCAATGAGGAGGTTTTCAGCTTCCGAAGAATACGCCTGGCTCCAACCGTAATTTTTATCGGATTCGGAATCTGTATCTATTCCATATTTAAAACTCCCAAAAAACAATCTTAAAAAACTTTTAAATGGATTTACTTAAAGCCGTCATCATTGCGATTGTTGAAGGTTTAACCGAATATTTACCTATTTCATCAACAGCCCATATGGGGTTTACTGCCGCATTAATGGGGATGGAGGAAACCGAATATCTTAAAATGTTCCAGGTTTCCATACAATTCGGAGCCATACTTTCCATCGTGGTACTGTACTGGAGAAAATTCTTTGATTTTAAAAATCTTTCTTTTTACATCAAACTGGCCTGTGCTGTCATTCCTGCACTTGTATTGGGATACCTTCTTGATGATAAGATCGAAGCCGTTCTGGGCAACCAGATAGCTATTTCATCCGTACTGGTTTTAGGCGGTATCGTGCTTCTTTTTGTAGACCGGTGGTTTAAAAACCCTGTCATACACGATGAAAAGCAGATTTCGATTAAAAAAGCTGTAACTATCGGATTCTGGCAGTGCCTTGCCATGATGCCCGGGACCTCGCGCTCCGCAGCCTCTATTATCGGAGGAATGACACAGGGATTAAGCAGAAAGGCTGCAGCCGAATTCTCCTTTTTCCTGGCAGTGCCTACAATGCTGGCCGTTACGGTTTATTCCGTTTTTGTAAAAACCTGGGGACAAGGGACCGAAAACGCTCAAAAAGGATATGAAATGATCCTTTCCTCACAGGAAAACATTAACGTTTTCATCATAGGAAACCTCGTTGCCTTTATTGTTGCGCTTGTTGCCGTGAAAACGTTTATTTCGGTACTCACCAAATACGGCTTCAGGTTCTGGGGATGGTACCGGATCATCATCGGGATCGGGTTGCTTATTTACTTCTATTCAAACAATTAAATGGAGCCATTAACAAAAGAACAGTTCCTTGAAGGACAAGTACTCCTTATTGATAAACCTATTACCTGGAGTTCATTCCAGGCAGTGAACAAAATAAAATATACCCTTCTTAAAAATGCAGGATTGCCCAAAAAATTTAAGATCGGTCACGCCGGAACACTTGACCCGCTTGCTTCGGGACTTCTGATTATCTGTACAGGTAAGTTTACCAAAAAGATACAGGAACTCCAGGGGCAGGAAAAAGAATATACCGGAACCATCACCGTAGGTGCTACAACACCCTCATATGATCTTGAAACTGAAATCAATGAAACTTTCCCTACTGCTCACATCACAAACGAGCTTATCGAAGAAGCCCGGCAAAAATTCATCGGCATCATCGATCAGTATCCCCCGATCTTCTCCGCATTAAAAAAGGACGGAAAACGTCTTTATGAACATGCCCGCGCAGGAGAAGAAGTAGAAATTTCTTCAAGAAAAATCGAAATCAGCGAATTTGAGATAACCCGGGTTGCTTTACCCGAAATTGATTTCAGGGTTGTATGCAGCAAGGGAACTTACATCCGCTCACTGGCTTTCGACTTTGGAAAAACACTTCATTCCGGAGGGCATTTAACCGCTTTAAGAAGAACTAAAATCGGTGATTTTTCGGTAGAAGATGCAGTAGATCCGCTGGCTTTCGAAAAAATATACAATCCCGTTTTTAAAGAAAAAGAATGAGGGCCTTTTCTAAACTCAAAAACACGAAGCTTAAGATAACAACTGTAAAAAAATGGATGTTTCTTTTCTTTATACCATTCATAACCCTTGCGCAGTCTCCAAAACTACAAAAGGGCGATCTTTTGTTTATAAACATTCAATGCGGAGGCATGTGTGATGCCATAAATGCCGTGACTTCGGGCTACAAAAACCTGGATTTTAATCATATGGGAATTGTTACAACAACCAACAACAAGGATTTTTACGTTTACGAAGCCATTGGTAAAGCAGTGGTTAAGACTCCGGTTGAGACTTTTCTTTCCTATACGAAAAAACCGGTCTATAAAGCAAGATTAAAGAAAAGATATACCGAGCTTATTCCTGCAGTTCTTGATTTTTGCGAACGACAGTTAGGCGTGCCTTACGACAATGATTTCCTTTACAACAACGGCAAATACTATTGTTCCGAATTGGTGTATGATGCCTTTAAGGCTGCGAACCATAATCAGCCTTTCTTTCAACTATTTCCAATGACGTATAAGGAACCCGGATCGGACCATTTTTTTCCGGTATGGATCGAACATTTTTCTCAAAGAGGCATTGAAATTCCTGAAGGCAAACCCGGTTGTAATCCCGGGGGAATGAGTCTTGATAAAAAGATCAGAATTCAAAAGCTGCAATATGAATAGCTCAGAAACGCCCCTATTTTAGGTTATGATATCGTTTTGTTCCGCAGAACGATTTTTTTATGTCCGATAAAAATCGTATTTTGTATAGGAAACAGAAAATTATAAGCTATGAGTATAGAAAAATTCAGATCACTGCATCACCAGGACAAACCGCTGTTAATAGCCAACACATGGGATGCCGTAAGTTCGAAGGCCGCCGAAAAAGCCGGTTTTCAGGTAATCGGAACATCAAGCCACGCCATTGCCAACATGTTGGGTTATGAAGACGGCGAAATAATTCCATTTGATGAAATGTTCTCCATAATACAGAAGATCGTAAAGTCGACACCTCTTCTCGTTTCCGCAGATATAGAATCCGGGTATACGGATAATCCTGGAGAATTGAACCGGTATGCGGAACAACTTGCAGACGCCGGAGTTCTGGGCATTAACATCGAAGACGGACTTACGAACGGAAGTACCCGTAAACTTGGAGAAGCTTCAGTATTAGCAGAAAAAATAAAATCGGTAAAATCTCACTTAAGATCTAAAGGAAAAGACCTTTTCATCAACGCCCGTATCGACACTTATACCACCAAACATCCAGATGCAATTGAAGAAACACTGAAACGCATAAAGCTATATGAAGATGCAGGTGCCGACGGGTTCTTTGTTCCGCTTATTAACGAGGATTCCCATATTAAAGCCGTCCTCGGCACCACCCGCCTGCCTCTGAACGTATTCCTTAAAGATGGGCTCAAAACCTATGAGGAATTTGCAGCATTGGGGGTTCACAGGATAAGTTCCGGCAACGGCGTCCATGCCAAAATAACGAAGGCATCAGAAGACGCTTTCCAAAAGCTCTTTGCTACAAAAACACTGTGATTGCAAATCTGAAAAGTCGTTCACAATTTCTTTACAAAATTACCGATTAGCGGATTATTTCATTACATTTATACAGTGCCGGATTTTAAACCGGAAGAGATGTTATGAGTTTTCAATATAAAGAGATCGAACGCGTAACGAAGCTTACGAAAAAAGAGTTCATCGAGAATTATTATAAAAAGCAGAAGCCGGTTGTTATAACAAATCAGATCGAAGACTGGCCCGCCTTTACAAAATGGAACCTGGATTTTATCAGGGAAATTGCCGGTGACAAAACGGTTCCGCTTTACGACAGCAGAAAAACGGATTATACGAAGAAAGTCAATGAACCGGATTTCAGAATGACGATGGGTGAATACATAGATATTCTTGAAAAAGGTCCTACAGACTTAAGGATATTCCTTTACAACCTTATGAAAGATGTACCTTCCATGAAGGAGGATATGCGTTGGCCCGATATGGGAATCCGCCTGATTAAAAGCTTGCCGCTTGTATTTTTTGGCGGGCAGGATGCCAAAGTATTCATGCATTACGATATAGATTACCCGAATATTTTCCACTTTCATTTCAGCGGCAGAAAGCAATGTATACTGGTTGATCCTAAGGAAACAAAATATATGTACCGCCTTCCGTATTCATGGATCTGTCATGAAGATATTGATTTTGAAAACCCGGATTTTGAGCGGTTTCCTGCCCTGAAAAAGGTAAATCCATATATCACGCATCTTGAACACGGAGAAATGCTTTATATGCCGGAGGGCTGGTGGCATTACATGAAGTATGAAACACCGGGATTTTCTCTCAGCCTGCGTTCACTTGCAGGAAATCCCGCAAATCTGTACAGGGGATTGAAAAATGTGGTATTCAACCGCTATTACGACAATTTCATGCGTAAGAAAAAGGGACAGGAATGGCTGGATTATAAAGATGCTGAAGCCATCAGGCAGACAAATGCTCTGGCGGATGTACCACACGCAAAAACACCTTAAATACAAAAGCCGGTTTGTTAAACCGGCTTTTGTATTAATTCAAGCATCTCCTTCTGAACAGAAACACCTTTATCGTTGTTATACCATACCTGAATTCCTTCCTTTACCTCAGGTGTAAACCCTCCGTACAATTCCAGCAAACGCTTTACCTCAGTCTGCGCTCCCTCCGGCCGTGGCCCCCAGGTAAACAATTCTTCTGATAAATTTTCTGAAACAGCAATGAGTTTAGGAATGGATCGCCCCCCGTTCGTCAGATAACGCTGCATAAGTGCATCGTTGTCATCTCTCAGAACCATTCTTAAATCGATCATGGGATTTTCATCAGCCATTTTCTTAAGTACCGGGATGTTCTGTGCTGCATCTCCACACCAGCTTTCCGTTAAAACAAGCCAGACCTGTTTTTCTCCGATCTGCTTCACCGCTTCGATAACTTCAGGTAACAAAAGCTGTGTTTTGTTCAACCTTTTCATTCTTTGCTGGTTCAGTTTGGTAAAATCAAACAAAAAGTCGCTTTGTTCATGACCCGTGCTTTTGTTTTGAGAAATTAAATCATCTATTAACATACGGTATGCATCATATGTCATAGAATTTTGATAAGCTTGTTGGAAAATAGATTTCATTATTTGTAATTTTAATGCAAAGTAAATAAAACTCATGAAATATACCTCAACATTTGGCATTGCATTATCAGGAGGAGGACATAAAGGAATTGCACATGCCGGAGTTTTACAGTTTCTGGAAGAACAGCAGATCCAACCTGAAATCATATCCGGAACAAGTGCAGGATCCATTGTAGGAAGCCTGTATGCCTTTGGGAAAAAACCTGTTGAAATACTGGACTTTTTTAAATCGGTGAACTTGTTCAACTGGAGCCACTTATCCTTTACCAAGGCAGGATTCCTGGATGCCAATAAATTTGAACGTTATCTCAAAAACGTCTTTGACGATAAGATCCTTATGGATCTTGAAAAGGAACTGTATATTTCTGCAACCGAAATCAAACGCGGCAAACTTAAGATCTTCCATAAAAAAACACGCATTGTAGATGCCGTACTGGCCTCAAGCGCATTCCCAGGTGTTTTTTCACCTGTATTGATCAATGACAAAGCCTACAGTGACGGAGGTATTCTTAACAACTACCCTGTTAATACCATACAGGGCCGCTGCGATTTCCTCATCGGCAGCAATGTAAATCCCGTATTGACTTATAAGGACAATTCCCGTTTTCAGTCGATCAAATCCGTTGCACTGCGGGCTTTTGAAATCATGATGATGCAGAATGCCGCACCGCAGAACGAACTATGTGACTGGCACATCCAACCGGAAAAGCTCTCAGAATACAGTACGTTTGAAACTTCTAAAAAACGCATGGAGGAAATTTTCATTATCGGGTATGAAGAAGCAAAGGAGTCATTTGAAAAAATAAAACACAAATTGGAGTAATTAACTTCCTTAAAATGGCAATAATTGTATATTTGCATAAATTTTTTCCACACAATGAAATACAAAAGAATACTTTTAAAATTAAGTGGCGAAGCATTAATGGGTGACAACCAATACGGGATTGATCCCGTTCGCCTGTCAGAATACGCACAAGAAATCAAAAAAATCAATGATTTAGGGGTTGAAATTGCCATTGTAATTGGTGGAGGAAACATATTTAGAGGAGTTGCAGGAGCAAGTAAAGGAATGGACCGTGTTCAGGGAGATTATATGGGAATGCTTGCAACGGTTATCAACGGAATGGCACTTCAGGGAGCTCTTGAGGATGCCGGAATGTCTACACGCCTTCAGACAGCTTTAAAAATAGAGGCCATTGCAGAGCCCTATATAAAGCGCCGTGCTACACGCCATCTTGAAAAAGGACGTATCGTAATTTTTGGTGCGGGTACCGGAAACCCCTATTTTACAACGGATACGGCCGCGGTATTAAGAGGTATCGAGGTAGGTGCTGACGTGATCCTTAAAGGTACACGCGTGGATGGTGTTTATACCGCCGATCCGGAGAAAGATCCTACTGCAACGAAATATGAAAACATCACCTTTAACGAGGTGCTGGAAAAAGGTCTGAACATCATGGATACCACGGCTTTTACGTTAAGCCAGGAGAACAATTTCCCGATTGTTGTTTTTGACATGAACAAAGAAAGCAATTTATTAAAAGTGTGCCAGGGCGAGAACATTGGTACAACCGTATCTTAAAAATAAACTAGTCATGACTGAAGAGATTAATTTTATCATCGACGAGGCAACAGAATCTATGGAAGGATCTATTGCCCACCTGAATAAAGCTTTATTAAACATCCGTGCAGGAAAAGCAAATCCTCAGATGCTTGGAAGCGTATTTGTAGACTATTACGGGTCTGCAACGGCTCTTTCCCAAGTTGCGAACATCAACGTTCCGGACCCTCGTACCTTAACGGTTACACCATGGGAAAAGAACATGCTACATCCTATTGAAAAAGCCATTATGATTGCCAATTTAGGGTTAAACCCCATGAATAATGGTGATACAATCATCATCAACATCCCGCCTTTAACAGAAGAACGTCGTAAGGATCTGGTAAAACAGGCTAAAACGGAAGCGGAAGATGCCAAGATTTCCATCCGTAATGCCCGTAAAGATGCCAATACGGAAATTAAGAAACAGGAAAAAGAAGGAACTTCGGAAGATATATGTAAAGATGCAGAAGAAAGAATACAAAAACTTACAGATGCCTTTATTAAAAAGATTGACGGTATTTTCACAGAGAAAGAAGCCGAAATCATGAAAGTTTAAGTACAACCGCTCCAAAGAGCGGTTTTTTTATTATTACCTTTATAGAAAAACATCATGTACCTGCCCAACGAACAGTCAAAATTATTTTGCTTAGAATGCGTTCCTGAAGTAGACGAGAACGCAGAAAGCAATGTTTTCCCCTTTCTGGAGCAGCTTGTAAAACAGCACGGCATAGTAAATGTCTACAAAGCATGTGACAGCTTTGAAAGTTTTGAAGAAAGCCTCAACATATTGTTGTATGAAGACCGGAACTTCAAAGACTACGACCTGCTCTATTTTATCTGCCAGGGGAACAACGAAGACATTTTACTTGATGGCTACAGTTATTCACTTACTGAAATTGCAGAGCTTTTTGAAGGCAGGCTCAAGGGTAAAATCCTCCATTTTGCGAATTTGAAAGATTTGAACCTTGATCCGGAAACAGCCCAGTATTTTTTAGATGTAACCGGAGCAAAAGCAGTATCCGGCTATATGAAAACCAGCCCGCTTTCCAGTGCCGCATTAGATATGCAGTACTTCGGCTTATACCAGGACATTCCGGATGTACGGGATCTTGTGGAAGCATTGTTTGAAAAACATTATACGCTTTGCACACGGCTGGGATTTCATCTGTACTACTGACCCGAATCTATTTTTAACAGCATAAAACAGATTTTCTGGCATTGAAATTGTATCTTTATATGAAAAGAGAAACTATGAAAAAAATAATCTCAGCAATCGGAATCCTCTGCCTTGGACTTATGTCGTTTAAGCCAGTCGATGTTATTTCTGCTTCAAGCCGTTCTACTCTCAGGGTACAGGAAGAAATTGTAATTGAAGGAGTCGGAGTCAGCAAAACGGTTGAAACAACAGGAAAAGAAACCATCCGTATCGAAGGAACCAATAATAAGATAACCATTGTAGGAGGTTGTACCCTCATAAAGATCGAGGGGGTTGACAATACCGTGACTGTGGACGATGTTAAAACAGTAAACATTGAAGGAACGGGAAATAAGGTAAATTATAAAAAGTCGTCCAATGCAGACGGCAACCTTAAATCAAGTATTTCAGGGGTCAACAATAAAATCACAAAAGGTTAATTTTTTTTTAAAACGCTTCCTTATGAAGCGTTTTTTTATCTATCTCATTAAAACACATGTTTGGATTTATTATAAGAAGGCCTCTTTCCTGTCTATTTTTATTAACGGTATTATGCCTTGTTACTCTCTTTGGTTGTTCAACCCGAAAGGATAATGCTTTTGTGCCGAAAACCGTATACAAATCGGACGACCTTGTCATTACCCATGTTTCACCCGATGTGTACATTCACACTTCCTATCTGAGCACACAGAACTTCGGCAAGGTTCCATGTAACGGAATAATTGTTAAAAACAAAAATGAAGCCGTCATACTGGATACGCCGGTAGACGATAAAACGTCTTCAGTACTTATCAGCTGGATCCGGAATGAATTGAAAAGCAACATCACTGCGGTAGTTCCGACACATTTTCACGAGGATTGCCTTGGGGGATTACAGGAATTCCACAAAAACCACATTCCCTCCTATGCTTATTACAGAACGATTGAAGCAGCCAGGGCCAAAGGTTTCGTTGTGCCTATGAACGGTTTTCAGGATTCTTTAAACTTAAAAACGGGTAACGGGCATGTTTCCCTTACATTTTTCGGGGAAGGCCATACAAAAGACAATATTGTAGCTTATTATGCACCAGACCATATCCTGTTTGGAGGATGCCTTATTAAAGAGCTCAATGCCGGAAAAGGAAACCTCGCAGATGCCAACGAACACGCCTGGTCCGAAAGTGTAAGAAAAATCCGGAAAAAATACCCGGAAATCCGTAAAGTTATCCCGGGGCACGGAGAACCGGGGGATGCCCGGCTACTTCAATACACCATCACATTATTTTCGGAATAAGCTATGCAGTATATTTATATTCACGGATTCGGCACAACGGGTGCAGGAAGTATGAAGTTCAGGAAAATTAAGACGCATGCTGAAGCAACGCATTCAAAGGCAATTGCTCTGGAATGGAACGAAAAGCAACCCGATATAGTAGATCAGCTGCTGCTTCAGATAGAAGCCCAGGTAAACCGGGCGCAACCGTTCTGTTTTATAGGTTCTTCAACGGGAGGAAACTTTACCTGGCAGCTGCTCGAAAGGCTGACCTGCGGAACCACGCCAATTCCTTTTGTCTTGATCAATCCCCTTGTAAACATTGTTCAGCGAAAGATGGATCATCCGGATTTTCCTTTAGAACTTGCCCATCAGTTAAAAGACCCCTCAGATCTGCTTTCAGGCGGACTGGTTTTATTAGGAGGAAGGGATGAAATACTGGATCCGGATTATTCCATCCGTATTTTAGGACAACGCAACAGGATTGTTGTCGGAGCTGAGTGGGATCATACCTTAAGCAATATAGAGACTGATTCCCTGTTAAAATACATTGACTCTGCCACAGGAATAAAAACTTTACCATAACCCTAAAACCTATTTTATGATACATGTGTTGGTGACGTACACTATAAGTGCGGACTTTATTGAAAAAAACAAGCAGAACATCGCCTTGTTTCTATCAGATTTTAAAAAGCTTGATCCGTCGAAGTTCTGTTATGATGTATTCAACGAAGGCGCTGGAAGCACCTTTATACATCTTTCTGAATATGCAGATGAAACCATTCAGCAACAATTGCTAAATACACCGTCCTTTATCCGGTTCCAGCAGGAAAGGGACCTCCATATTCTGAACAATTCCCATACTTTAAAAGTACTTACACGCGTAGGGTCATCCTCTACATAAAAACAGCACTGTTTTTCGCGGCGGTGTTTATTTTTTAGCTATCCTTAAATCCCAGTACCAGCCTATATTAAAGATTATTGTTCAGTTCCGCACCGCGAACAGGTCATCGTTCTGATGAACCCATCCGAACCGGCACCAGTTGTAAGAACTCAATGGCTTGAGACCATCTTTAATCCTACGATGGAACCTATAAGTGTAAAGATGAAAAACATACGCCAGAAATCGGCCGGTTCTTTAAAAAAAACAATTCCGATCAGTACGGATCCAACCGCCCCTATCCCGCTCCATACGGCATAGGCAGTACCCAATGGCAATTCTTTACTCGCCTTTATAAGCAATCCCATACTGATGGACACACTGATCAGAAAACCCAGGTACCAAAAATATTTCTCTGTTCCGCTTGCTCCGTTTGCGCGCCCGATACAATAAGTAAAGGCAACTTCGAACAACCCTCCTACAATCAAAAAGATCCAATTCATTCTTAACGTTTTTAGAAACCAAAGATAACAAAACCCTGCGGCTATATTCCCTTCAAAATTATTCTGAGCAAACTGTCAAAAAAATCGTACCTTTGCCCATTAGAAAAAACCGATATTTAATTATAGCAATATAAATAATGAAGCATACCAAGATTAAAGATCTTTTAACAGGATCAAGTCTTTTACAGGAAGTAATCGCAAAAGGATGGGTTCGTTCGTTCAGAAACAACCAGTTTATTGCGTTAAACGATGGTTCTACCATTCACAACATCCAATGTGTATTGGAACTGGATGCTTTTTCTGATGAAATAATCAAGCGCATCACAACAGGAGCCGCTATCAGTGCGAAAGGTACCCTCGTGGAAAGCCAGGGTAAAGGGCAGAAATACGAACTACAGGTAACCTCTTTAGAGGTTCTGGGTGATTCCGATCCGGAAAAATACCCTATCCAGCCTAAAAAGCACTCTTTGGAATTTTTACGTGAAAATGCACATCTCCGCATCCGTACCAATATGTTCGGAGCCGTTATGCGCGTCCGCAGCACCCTTTCTTTTGCCGTTCATAAGTACTTTCAGGACAACGGGTTCTTTTATGTAAATACACCTATCATTACAGGATCTGACGCAGAAGGCGCCGGAGAAATGTTCCAGGTTACTTCATTGCCTTTAGACGGATCTGCACCAAGAAACGAGGACGGCAGCATCAACTACAAAGAGGATTTCTTTGGAAAACACACCAACCTTACCGTTTCCGGGCAGTTGGAAGGAGAAGCATACGCCATGGCATTGGGATCGATTTATACGTTCGGACCAACATTCCGTGCAGAAAACTCGAATACTTCACGCCACCTTGCAGAATTCTGGATGATTGAGCCAGAAGTGGCTTTTAACGATCTGGATGCGAATATGGATCTTGCTGAAGATTTCATCAAATTCGTCGTAAAATATACACTTGAAAAATGTGAAGACGATTTAAAGCTTCTGGAACAACGTTTGCTTGAAGAAGAAAAATCGAAACCGCAGGCAGAGCGCTCTGAAATGACGCTTATAGAGAAGCTTCATTTTGTTCTGGAAAACAACTTCAAACGTGTTTCCTATACCGAAGCCATCGACATCCTTAAAGGTTCCAAGCCGAACAAGAACAAAAAGTTCCAGTACATCATCGAAGAATGGGGTGCTGACCTACAGAGTGAACATGAACGTTTCCTTGTGGAAAAACACTTTAAATCACCTGTAATTCTTTTTGATTACCCTGCTAAGATCAAAGCATTTTATATGCGCCTCAACGATGACGGGAAAACGGTTCGTGCCATGGATATTTTGTTCCCTGGAATCGGTGAAATCGTGGGGGGATCTCAACGTGAGGAACGATATGAAGTACTTGTTGAAAAAATGAAGGAACTTAATATAGCAGAAGAGGAATTATGGTGGTATCTTGATACACGCAGGTTCGGATCTGCAGTTCATTCGGGATTTGGACTTGGCTTTGAACGATTGGTATTGTTCGTAACCGGAATGACCAACATCCGCGACGTGATTCCGTTCCCGAGAACGCCTCAAAGCGCAGAGTTTTAAACAATCTTTCACAGATTTTATGCCTTATTAAGTTTGACACAACACGTTTTATTTGCTATTTTTGAATAAATTCGTTTGTGTCAAACTTTTTTAATTAATACTAGTCCAAAGAATCACCTACATGTTAAAACAGAATTTACAGTTAAAGCTGTCACAGAAATTATCTCCGCAACAAATTCAATTAATGAAATTGATTCAATTGCCTACGCTTGCATTTGAACAGCGACTGAAAGAAGAGTTGGTTGAAAATCCTGCATTGGAATCGGGTAAGGATGAAGACAACGATACGGATGAATTCCAGGATGACAACGACTACGACGATTACGACAGCGACCATATAGATACGGAAGACATCAACATTGACGATTACCTCAGTGATGATGAAATTCCCGATTACAAACTAAAGAGCAACAACTACAGTGACGATGACGATGAAACGTTTTCCCCTATTGAAGCTCAGATCAGTTTCCACCAAAGCCTTATTGACCAGCTCAATACATTTATCCTGAGTGACGAGGAACGTACCATAGCCGAATTTTTAATCGGAAGTATGGACGATATGGGATACATCCGACGGGATATACAGGATATTGTAGACGATATGGCGTTTACGCAGGGCATTTACGCCAGTGAGGAGCAGGTTCAGCATGTTCTTGTAAACATCATCCACGAACTGGAACCCAGCGGTGTCGGCGCCCGCGATCTTCAGGAATGCCTGTTGCTCCAGCTTCACAACAGAACTCCGAGTGAATCTGTAGATCTTGCAAAAAATATCGTGGAACATCAGTTTGATGCCTTCACCAAGAAGCATTACGACAAACTACTGCAAAAATACAATGTTTCGCAGTCACAACTGCGCAAGGCAATTGACGAAATAGAAAAACTCAACCCTAAACCGGGAGGCAGTTTTTCGGGTAGTTCCCGCGCAGTAGAACATATCATCCCGGATTTTACCGTAAAGGTGGAAGATGGTGAAATAGAGTTGTTCCTCAACAGCCGGAATGCACCCGAAATGCACGTTTCAAAAGAATACCAGGAAATGTTGCAGACCTATAAGGATACAAACGAGAAATCATCTGCGCAGAAAGATGCCGTACAATTCATCAAGCAGAAACTTGACGGGGCCAAATGGTTTATAGACGCCATCAAACAGCGGCAGGAAACCCTGTTCGTTACTATGAGCGCCATCATTGAATACCAGAAGGAGTACTTTCTTGAAGGAGATGAAACCAAGATCCGCCCCATGATCCTCAAAGATATAGCCGATATGGTAGGACTGGACATTTCCACCATTTCACGTGTTGCCAACAGCAAATATGTAGATACGCCTTACGGAACCAAACTCATTAAGGAATTCTTTTCAGAAGCCATGGTAAACGATCAGGGAGAAGAAGTTTCTACGATTGAAATTAAAAAGATCCTGCAAAACATCATTGATGATGAAGATAAGCAAAAGCCTTACCCGGATGACAGATTAGCGGAACTGTTAAAGGAAAAAGGATATCCTATTGCCCGCAGAACCGTGGCAAAATACCGCGAGCAATTAGACATTCCTGTAGCCAGAATGCGTAAAAAGATTTAATGAAATACATTGCAAAAATAGCATCCTACCTATTCCATCCTGTATTCGTCCCCACTATGATTACAGGATGTTTCTACCTTGCGAATGCTGCTTTTTTTGCTCCCCTCGAAAGATATGTTGCAACGGGCCAGGCATTCCTTATGACCTGCCTTTTACCTGTATGCATCTACTTTTTTTTAAAATCGCTGGGGCTATTAAAATCCACCATCATGGTGGACAATGTAAAAGAACGTTCTGTACCCATATTCCTGAACATCCTCATCGTTAACATCCTTATTTTTAAAATATGGGAAAACGCGTCAAATAACGCTTTAAAGGTGTTTTTTACAGGTTATGCCATCTCTTATACCATTTTGTTCTTCAGCGTGCTTCTCAAGCGAAAATACAGCATACATGTAGCCAGTTTATGCAGCGCCATACCGCTGTTCGTAAACCAGACCACCACATATTATATTAACCCGTTTTATGTACTGCCCGTTTTGCTGATCCTTATCGGAGCCGTAGCTTCATCAAGACTGTACCTCAGGGCACATACCAATGTGGAAATCATTCTTGGCGCCATCATCGGTTTTGTCCCTTCCTTTCTGTTGTTTTATAAGATGTAGAACATGAGCCCTACGTTGACCATATTGAAATAATTTTTCTCTGCATCAACCGTACCCTTTTTATACAACGGCTTAAACCCGTAATATGCATAAAAATTCCATGTATTGAAACCTGCTGTTACATATACTCCAAGATTTGACTGGGTAAGAAGTGCATTTTTCTTGGTCTCGGTTTTTCCATATATTCCTTCGTACTTAATTTTGGAATTCAACAGATAACTGTATTTGATTCCCGTATAAACCCTCCAGAATTTATGGGAATGCATTTTTGAGGTCCGCCACCTGAATTCTACAGGAATTTCAAGATAGGTTAGTTTCTGCACATTTTTATTCACATCATTTTCAATGACGAACGAGGGCATGCCTTCATCGGTTAGCAAAACCAGGTTATGCCTTAAATTGTAGAATGCCAGTCCTGCGCCCGGTGCAATGGCAACGGTTCTTTGCTTATTTACGGGGATGTCTCTTAAAAAACCAAAACTGGTACCCAAAGATATTGATCTCTGTGTAAGTCCCTGAGGCTTCTGCATAAGCATACTGTGTGTAATTCCGATGTAAAACTGATCTTCCCTGTAAAAGGGATCACTCACTTTTATCGTACGTTCATACGCAGGCAGACTGTCTGTTGCCTGTGCCCATACACTCCCTGAAACGAGCACTGTAAGAAAAATCAATATCCTTTTCATATCTAAAAATTATAAACCAGCCCCACACTCAGAAGCTGCTTAAATTGTACCCTAGGCCCTTCGGTCACCTGCGTTCCATTTACATCACGCTTATTCTTTATATCGTCGTCGTATATCATATGTCCTCCCAATGTAGCCTTGATTACGTCGTTTACCTTCATTTCAAGCAAAAGCTGCCAGTCGATATCAATATTTCCGAAATTGTTCAGGTAATCGGTATACAAGGTGATATTGTGCTTAAGAGAAACATTCTTCATTACACTTTTCTTCCATTCGCTCGTAAACAGGAATCCGAGCTCGTTACGCGACTTCTTACCTGCTCTCAACAGGTTTCCCTCAGCATCGAACACACCTCCTTCTAGACCAAATTCTCCCCTGTTTGCCAGGGAATCGTCCAATACCAGAGTAGACTTTAAAGTAGCCGGAGAAATATAGGCCTTAAAATCATTTTTAAAATATTCGGAACCTATACCTACAAAAAGATATGCGGGAGCAAAGGCTCTCGAAATTGGCTTATCTACATTCGGATAAGCGTATCCGTTCGCCATTTGTGTGTTCAGCGTGAGCTTGGCAGAATAGAACCAGTTCGATTTTACGGATGACTTATAACCGAACGCAGAGTTCACACTTAAAACGTCGTCTGTTTTACGCAATTCAACGTTTTCCTGCTTGTTCAACCCATAACGCACCTTAAGTTCATTCAGCCATACAGTTCTTCCCTTTTCATATTTACGGGAAAAATCGGCTTTTACAATTCCTGAAACCGAACTGTACCCTCCTGCGCTCCAGTTGGAGAATGTCCCCTGGTTTACATCAAGTCCAAGACTGTTTGTCTTCTTCCAGAAACTTATTTCCGACCGTACCGGTGAAATGGCATCGTAGGGAATCTGATAATTGGCCCTTGGCATCCGATCGTAAACAAAATCAGTATTTTTGGGGACAAGGAAATACGAAAGATCCGTATTCTTATTCCGCTTTGTAACCTCAAATGTTGACACTACCACCTGTTGTATTCCCCCTGATTTCGTTTTCTTCAGAATCGAATCCTGCAATACCATTTTAGGCTCCACATGGATAGGCCTGAGAAAAAGAGTATCATTTTTTTTGACAATAGAATCAAAAACAGAAAATCTTGACTTATAAAAAGAGTCAATGGTATGATGTAACCTGCTCGTACGGATTGAATCAGGCACCTGTGCCATACCTGGTACCGAAATCAATATAAACAGCGTAAGTATTCTTAATTTAAACATTACTTAATTTTTTAAATAAGTTTTGCAATGATTTTACATCCAGGCCGCAGAACTCCATTTGTTCTTTTACCGTAGCATGTTCAATAAAAACATCCGGTATCCCGAGGTTCATCATTGCTGTTTCAATGCCGTTTTTTAAAATAATCTGGTTTACCGCGCTGCCGAAACCTCCCTTAACCGTTCCTTCTTCAACTGTGATAATCAGGTCGAAATCCCTGGCGATCCTTACTATTTCCGCCTCATTAAGTGGCTTTATACGCAAAAAGTGAAAAACAGCAAAACAATCCTCATCAAAGAACAACGCATCCCTGACATTATCAAGAATGGTGCCCACAGAGAACACCGCAATATTCTTCCCGTTCTTTACTTTAAGAATTCTGGAAAAGTCGGTTATTTCGAAAGGCAGCTGCCAGTTTTCGATTGTAACAGTTCCCCTTGGATACCTTACGGCAACGGGGCCTTCCTTATGATATTGCAGCGTAAACAGCACCTGCCGCAGTTCGATCGCATCTTTTGGTGCCAAAATCGTCATATTGGGAACCGCCTGCAAATAAGCGATATCAAATACCCCCTGGTGTGTGGCACCGTCTTCCCCTACGAGTCCGGCCCTGTCGACACAAAAAATCACCGGGATGTTCTGAAGTGCCACATCATGAATCACCTGGTCATACGCTCTTTGTAAAAAGGTAGAGTAAATAGAACAGAACACGGTAAACCCTCCTAAAGCAATCCCTGCGGCAAGTGTAACGGCATGCTGTTCGGCAATTCCGACATCAATTGCACGATCCGGAAACTCATCCATCATATATTTTAGGGAACTTCCTGTAGGCATTGCCGGCGTTATCGCAAAAAGCCTTTCATTCTGCCTTGCAAGCTCCAAGAGCGTCAATCCGAACACATCCTGATATTTGCTTAAAGGCCCGCCGGAATTCAGGAATAAATCACCTGTGACCTTATCAAATTTTCCCGGTGCATGATACACGACCTGGTTTTCTTCGGCCTGCTTAAGTCCCTTCCCTTTTGTGGTGGTTACATGCAGAAACCTTGGACCTTTCTTTTCCTTTAAACGCTGCAGTTCATGAATTAAAATTCCGAGGTCATGGCCGTCAACCGGCCCTACATATTGAAAATTCAGTGATTTGATCATATTGTTTACCTTAGGATTTCTCCCTTCCCGAACCTGAGTAAGGTAGGATTTTAAGGCACCTACACTGGGATCGATTCCTATGGCGTTGTCATTCAGCACAACAAGCAGATTCGCATCGGTAACACCTGCGTGGTTCAAAGCTTCAAAAGCCATCCCGGAGGCAATGGAAGCATCCCCGATCACAGCAACATGGTTGATGTTTCCATTCCCTTTTAACTGATCGGCAATGGCCATTCCCAAAGCCGCAGAAATTGATGTAGAAGAATGCCCTACCCCGAACGCATCATAAATGCTCTCAGAACGCTTGGGGAAGCCGCTGATTCCGCCATTCTGACGGTTGGTTTCAAACGAATCCTTCCGTCCTGTGAGAATTTTATGTACGTAAGCCTGGTGCCCCACGTCCCAAACCAGCTGGTCCGCAGGAGTATCGAAAACGTAATGCAAGGCAATCGTAAGCTCCACTACTCCAAGACTGGCACCAAGGTGCCCGCCTTTTACCGACACAACATCTATTATAAACCGGCGGATTTCCGAAGCCAGCTGTTCGAGTTCGGGAATCGTTTTCGATTTTAAATCGGACGGGAATTGAATCGTCGGCAATATAGAGGTCATTTACACTTAAATTATAGAACAAATTTACAATAATATCTTATTTTTGAGCGAATAATTTAAAGTTTGAAATGGTACTGGATGATACATACTATATGCAGATTGCACTTAACGAAGCAAAAGAAGCTTTCGGTAAAGATGAGATACCGATTGGTGCTGTTATAGTGGCCAATGACAGGATCATTGCAAAATCACATAATCTGACTGAATACCTCAACGATGTAACAGCACATGCCGAAATGCAGGCCATTACAGCAGCCGCGCATGCGATCGGAGGCAAATATCTTAAAAACTGCACGATGTACCTTACCGTGGAGCCCTGCCAGATGTGCGCCGGGGCACTTTACTGGAGCCAGATATCGAGAATCGTTATAGGGGCCCGCGACAACAAAAGGGGATTCGAAACAATGGGAGGACGGCTGCATCCCAAAACCGAAGTAGTGTACGGGATCCTGGAGCAGGAATGTAAAAACCTGATGCTGGACTTTTTCCAGAAGAAAAGATAATCCACCCTTGAGGGGTGGATTTATAATTAGAACCTATATCCTACGGACAGCTGCATAACACGTCCTTTCCAGTTTACATCCGGATGGTCTACCACGTTCGTAAGCCCTGCATTATATCTTGCAGATACCATAAAGTTCAACGGCAGATTGATGCTTAAACCAACATTTACGGAAAAATCAAAATCGTTAAACTTTGCACTGTCCGGATCCAGATCAGAAAACTTCATATTTGAATCTGTGAGAAAACCGGCCTGGGGACCTGCTTCAATAGCGATTCCGTTCGTAAGGTAATACTTGATCATTACAGGTACGTTCACGTAACTGAGGTTAAAATCGTGCTCTACCACCTTATCGTTTGTAAAGGCTTTCCATTTACCTCCCTGAGATGAATAATATACTTCGGGCTGAATGGCAATTTTATTAAATCTTATTTCCGCAAACAAACCGGCATGAAAACCGCTTCGGGAATTATTGTCATGGAATTCGCGAAAGTTTTTACCACTCAGGCTCGCATTGTTATACCCTACTTTGGGCCCAAAGGTAAAATCCTGAGCCGATGCCTTTTCAGCGAAAATCATCACGAAAAGAGCTGCCGCTATAAATTTTGTTAATTTTTTCATAATTAAACGTTTTTTATTTATCTATCAAAATTCAATCCAAAGACGCGAAGTACCGAAAAACCATAAAAAAAACCTAATGAAATTATGGTTAAGTGTATCTTTTTTCCACAGAAAGTATACACAAATGCATAAAACCGTTGCGTTAAAAGAGTGTTGCATATGCAGTGATAAACAGAAAAGCCGCATCTTAAAAGATGCGGCTTTTCTTAATCGATTTGCTTTCCTTCTTTATCAAAGAAGTGATATTCTAAATACGTATACGCATTACGCGGTACGACTTTTACCCAGCGCTTGTGTTCAAAAAACCATTTTGTCCTAAGCGAAGGAAAACCTTTTGTAATATACGCAGCTATAAAAGGATGCGCATTTAAGACCACATTTTTATGATCTTTAATAATTCTTTCCAGGTCAGCTGCAATTTTATCAATAACCAAGATAGGAGCCTCTATTTCCCCTTCACCGTTATGATCAGGGTTTTCTTCTTTTGTTTTGATAGAAACTTCAGGTCTGACTCTTTGTCTAGTAATTTGAATCAATCCAAATTTACTAGGAGGCAAGATTTTGTGTTTTGCTTTATCATCGCTCATTTCTTCTTTGAGGAAATCGTATAAAACTTTCCTGTTTTCAGGATTGCTCATGTCGATAAAATCAACAACAATAATCCCTCCCATATCGCGCAATCTTAACTGCCGGGCAATTTCAGATGCAGCGACCAAATTTACCTCAAGAGCTGTATCCTCCTGAGACAGAGCTTTGTTTGAGCGGTTTCCGCTGTTCACATCCACAACATGCAATGCTTCGGTATGTTCTATGATCAGATAGGCTCCTTTGCTCATAGAAACGGTTTTTCCGAATGAAGTTTTAATCTGCCGTTCGATATTGTATTTTTCAAACAACGGAACCTCTTTGTTGTGATAATGCTTTACAATGGAAACTTTTGAAGGAGCTATTTCTTGCAGATAGTCCTTCGTTTGGTAGTACAGCTCTTCATCATCTATGTGGATTCCGGTAAAAGAATCATTGAAAACATCTCTCAAAATGGAAGATGCCCTGTTGACTTCCCCAAAAACCTTTGATGGATGATGTGCTGTTGTAAGACGTTTACAAAGTAAAATCCACTTGTCCATTAAACTTTGTAAATCTTTTTCTAATTCCGTAACATTTTTGCCTTCGGCTACTGTACGTACAATAACTCCGAATCCTTTTGGCTTAATAGTCTGCATCATCTTTTTAAGACGGTCTTTTTCCTGTTTTGATTCGATTTTCTGAGAAATCGAAACCCTTTCGGAAAAAGGAACCAATACCAGGTAGCGGCCGGCAAGGGATAGTTCAGAACTGATCCTCGGACCCTTGGTTGATATAGGCTCTTTTACTATTTGTACCAGAATTGACTGATTGGCACTTAACACATCGGTTATGGCGCCATCCTTGTTAATTTCAGGTTCAAAAGGAAAATTCTTAAGAGTGAAATCATTTAATTTACCTGCGCTTACAAGTTTTGTAAATTTCATCAGCGTTGCCAGATTGGGACCTAGATCGTGATAATGTAAAAAGGCGTCCTTATCGAACCCTACATTTACAAAAGCAGCATTGAGTCCCGGAACAGGCTTCCTGATTTTGGCAATAAAAATATCGCCTACCTGAAACCCTTTTTCATCTTCCCTGTCGCGATGCAATTCAATTAATTTTCCATCTTTTAATAAGGCAAAATCTACTGTATTGGAACCAGACCTAATGATTAACTCTTTGTTCACTTCGTACATTTTTATCCATACACCTTCGCTTTCAAAGCCGGAAAAACCAGCCTTATTCAACGTTTTAGTACAGATGGATTAAACATTAAACAGGTATTACCCTTATCCTTTCAAAAAAGGATATTTTTTCAAAGAACATGTCAAAATTAAAAGAAAAAAGTAGTTTTAAACTACTTTTTCTTTTTGTGACGGTTAGCTCTCGCTCTTTTTTTACGTTTGTGCGTAGCTACCTTATGTCTTTTTCTTTTTTTACCACTTGGCATAATCTTGTAGTTTTGAGTTAGTACTTATTTATTTTACGTCTGTGTTTGTTTTAACACCTTCTACAAACACTTTAGCTGGTTTGAAGGCAGGAATGTTATGAGCAGGTATTTTAATTGTCGTGTTCTTAGAGATGTTTCTTCCCGTTTTTTCCGCTCTGGTCTTAATAATAAAGCTACCAAAACCTCTTAAATATACGTTATCTCCACTCTCTAAAGAAGATTTCACTTCTTCCATGAAAGATTCAACAGTAGCCTGCACGTCACCTTTCTCAAGCCCTAATTTCTCCGAAATCTTTGCTACAATGTCTGCTTTAGTCATTTCTGTTTATAAATTAATTGTTGTCTGTTTTTTGAGAGTGCAAATATATTAATTAAAATTCCAAAAATTCAACCTTAATGCATTAAAATTTAATCATATAATATTTTAATTTTGTTTTTCATTATATTACAGATGGACTTTACAGAAAATTTACTTCACTGGTATCGTGAACATAAACGCGATTTACCATGGCGTAATACTTCAGATCCCTACTATATCTGGCTTTCGGAAATTATCCTGCAACAAACTCGGATTGAACAGGGACTTCCTTATTACCAGTCGTTTACACAGAATTTCCCTACTCTTAAAGATCTGGCAACAGCAGATGAAGACCGCATTTTAAAACTCTGGCAGGGACTCGGCTATTATTCCCGTGCCCGAAATCTGCACCATACCGCCAAAACCATTTATTTTGATCTGGGCAACCGTTTTCCTTCCCTTTACAAGGAAATCCTTTCGCTTAAAGGTATCGGCCCTTATACGGCAGCCGCCATTGCATCATTTGCCTTCAAGGAACCAGTGGGAGTAGTTGACGGTAACGTTTTCAGGGTGGTTTCCCGTTTTTTCGGTATTTATGACGATATTTCATTACCCAGAACACGAACCGTTTTCCAGGACCTCGTGAATGAACTCATTTCAAAAGAACACCCCGACCTGTTCAATCATGCACTCATGGATTTCGGGGCTACTGTCTGTACGCCAGCCAACCCTAAGTGTACAACCTGTGTTTTAAGTACGGGCTGTGTTGCCTTCCTTAACAACGACATCAAAAGCCTACCTGTTAAAACAAAAAAGACTGCGGTAAAGAACAGATATCTGAATTACCTTATCATACGCAGCAACGACAGGATAGCCATCCAGCAGCGGACTTCCCGGGACATCTGGCAACAATTGTACGAACTGCCGCTTGTAGAAACTGCGGAAGGCAACGAAGAAGTCATTCATAACGACATACTCAAAAAATATCCTTCTGAGGTCATCACGAAAATAAACGAACATCCCGTAAAACATAAATTATCACACCAGCAGCTCTACATCAACTTTTATGAAGTAGAAGGTGGAAACCCGGCCCCGCTAAGGTTTGTTGCGGAAGAAGAATTGTCCACCTATGCCTACCCGGTGGTGGTTTGGAATTTTTTAAAAGATTTCTTTACACTTGAAAAAAATTAGTATTTTTGATTAACAAGTAAATCACTATGCACGGAACTTTAAACAAGGTTACTTTAATCGGCCATTTAGGCGACGAAGTAAAGATTCACTATTTTGAAGGCGGAAATTCAATTGCCCGTTTTTCTATTGCCACAAACGAGGTTTACATCAATAAAACCACGAACGAAAAAATTACCTCTACCGAATGGCACAACCTCGTTTTCCGGAATAAAGCTGCGGAATTATGTGAGAAATACCTGAGTAAAGGAGATAAGATTTATATTGAAGGAAAAATAAGAACACGTAATTGGCAAACCGAAGACGGCATTACCAAGCACACAACCGAAATCCAGGTTACGGAATTCATTTTCCTGTCGACTAAAAAGGAAGTTGACGCCAAAAACAAGGGTATCAGGCATAGTGATGATGACAAATTCAACAATTTTGAAGTTCCCAAGGTATCCGATTATGACAAGCTTAACGATATTCCGTTTTAATGTTTAACTAAAACCATTGCATTTGGATCCCGACCCCGTCACAGAAACAGCGCTTTTTTTAGTCTTATCAGGACTCATCCTCATAGTCTCTCTTTTTTTTGTTGCATTGTTCGCAGCAGCAGAAGTAGCCTACTTTTCAACTTCTAAAAACAGATATGATCAACTGCTGGCCTATTTTCCCAAAAAAGCCAGGATGTACCAGAAGCTTCTGGACAAACCCATAAAATTACAGGCCACAATTAACCTTAGCAACACTATTTTCAAAGTATCGTTCCTATGGGGCCTTTTTGTTATCTATTCCCATTTTTTCTACATCCGTTTCTGGGGGATTGCACTTACCGTTATCTCGGGAAGCGCGCTTCTGGCCTTCATAGGTGAAATATACCCTCGAATCTACAGTTCAAGACAGCTAAACAAGGTAGTGGTAGATTCCGTACACCTCATTTATTTTTTTGCCGTAATCCTTACTCCTTTTACGTGGATTTTCAGAAAGCTGCATCGCTTTATAATAGGCAAAATTGACCGCAGGGATGATTCATTCTCCATGGAACAGCTTTCACAGGCCATTGAGATGACAGATTACAACCCGGCAAACCAGGACGAACAACGCATTCTTGAAGGTATTGCCTCGTTCGGTTCAACCGATGTTTCTCAGGTTATGACGCTTCGCATTGATATCTTTGCATTAGGCGACGACGAACTGTTCCATGAAATACTGCCGCAGGTAATTGAGAAAGGATACTCAAGGATTCCTGTTTATAAAGAAAGCATAGACAATATCGTCGGAATTTTATACATAAAGGACCTTATACCGTTTCTGGACCGGAAAGTGTTTCAGTGGACCACCCTGCTAAGGGAACCTTACTTTATCCCGGAAAGCAAGAAACTTGACGATTTACTGACCGATTTCCAGACAAACAAAAACCATCTTGCCGTTGTGGTAGATGAATTTGGAGAAACTGTGGGCATTATCACACTTGAGGATATTATTGAAGAAATCGTTGGGGAAATTGCCGATGAACTAGATGAAGATGATAAACTTTATCAAAAACTCAACTCAAATGTTTATATATTTGACGGAAAGATATCGATGCTGGATTTTTACAGGATACTGGATGTGGATGAAGAACCTTTCGACGAAGCCCGGAAAGAGGCAGACTCATTAGGCGGATTCCTGCTGGAGCAACTTGAAGATTTCCCTAAAACAGATGATGTTGTTACCTTTGAAAACTATACGTTCAAAATTGTAAACATCCATAAGCGCCGATTAGAAAAAATTAAAGTCACCATAAATGAAGTCAATTAATCTTTGCATCCCCTTCATCGCCGGATTGCTATTTATTTCGTGTAAAGAAGATGTTACACCTAAACCGGACGGCTTCCTGAGCCTTGAATACCCGAAAGCGGCCTATGAAGATTATGCTTATGGGAACTGTGGCTTTAAGTTCAAAAAAAATACGCTGGCAAAGGTAAATCCTGAAGAGAACTGTTCCTTCAAAATCGACTATCCTAACATGAAGGCCAGCATCTACATCAATTACCGTCCTGTACAGAACAACCTCACACTGCTTTTAAAAGATGCACAGAAGCTCACCTATAACCATACCATAAAGGCCGATGATATTCAGGAAGAGATTTTTGAGCATCCGGAAAAAAAGGTTTACGGCATGTTCTACCACGTTATTGGAAATGCTGCGACAAACGTACAGTTTTATGCTACCGACAGTACGCAGAACTTTGTTGTAGGAACGCTTTATTTTTATGCAAAACCAAATTTTGATTCCATTTACCCGGCTACCAAATATATCGAAAACGATATGAAAGCCATTCTGGAAACGTTGGAATGGACAAAGAAGTAAATAAAAAAACTCCTGAAATTTCAGGAGTTTTTTTATTTAAGCTACGTTTGTTTTTTTATCTGTTTTCGCTTTTTTGTCTTTACTGCAACAACCACCTTTTTTAGCATCATCCGTCTTTTTCTCTCCACAAGATGATTTTCCATCCTTATGGGAAGAACAGCATTTTTTAGCTGTTTTGTCATCCTGATCCACCATAGCCAGGTCTTTTGCTACCTGCATATTCTGTACCTTGTAAGCTCCGTCTGCAATTTCTTCAACCATTTTTTTAATAGCCTCAGGGTTTTGTTTTGCATCATCGAATTCCACGGTAGCCGTTTTGGAATCAAAATCAACCTTAGCATCTTTTACACCGTCCATTTTAGCCAGCTTTCCTTCAATAACCTTAGCACATCCAATGGCACAAGACATTCCTTCTACCTGAAAAGTAGCTTTTTGCATCACTCCGCTTACTTCGCTGGAAGAAACCTGTCCTTCAGTTTTAAGCGTATCTGTTTTTACCTCTTCCTGTTTATTTGAATTCTGCTTACAGCTTAGCAACATGGTTGCTGCCAAAACAATCATAGAAAATCCTTTTAATGTCTTCATAGTTTTCTTAATATTAATGTTTTACAAATTTATAATTATTTTAGATGTGGCATACATCCTATTAAAATTAAAATGCGCGAACTGCAATTAATCTTTATGTTGCGCTTCGGTATTTTCCACTTCCAAAGTTTTTTTGTAGGCATCATAATCCTCATCACCTTCATTCAGAGCCTCTTCCTTATATTTTCCCATCTTAATATCAAAAGCTTCACTTGTTCCCTTCACTGTGATGGGAATACCTATTATACCGAACGGAGGCAGTCCCAACCGCATCCCGATATTCAGTTTACCGTCCAGCGTAACCTGCCCCTCCACCCTTGGCCTGAAACCGGCAATCCGGAACTTTGTCCGCTCTATGTTCATGACATTATCGGCAATAGATGTTTTTACGGTGACATTCTTTACGCTCGCATCGGTTAATGCATCGGTTTTGGTTTCACGGGCAACAGCATTGAACAATTTAAAACCTTTGAACTGGATATTTTCGAGAATAAGATCCCCGGCTCCCTTTACCGATTTCATTTCGGGGAACATCTCCTTATTTAAAACCCCGTTAAGGCTATACTTTAACGAGACCTGTCCGGAAGCGCTTTCCGCAGCCGGAGCCATTTCCCTGAACAAGGCCATTTCCTTATATGCGCGTTGAATATCAAAATGAGAAGCATCCAGATCAAATGCAAACAGAGCACGTTTCGTATTTAAGGGTTGATAGCTCCCGGAAAACAGGAACGGTGCATCAATCAAACCAAAACGTGTTTGTTCCAGTTCCATTTTTTTGTCATATATTTTTAAGATCCCTTTGACGTCATTCAGAATTAAATCATTAAATCTGACTTTTTGAATATCAGCCGATAATTCAAAACTGATTTTATCGGGAACCATTACAACACCCGATGAGTTGCTTTTGGCCGAGGGGCTGGCTGCGGAAGCTGAAACGGTATTTCCTTCCATAAAGGAGTTCACGTCCAAAAACCCAGATGTTACGTTCAGGTTGCCTTTTAATGTAGCATCAGGTGTAAGAAAATAGTTGATGTAATTTTCAAGTTCTCCGTTGAGGACAAAACTTTGTTTGGCATAATTCATCTTTATATTTTCCAGCTTCATTTTATTGCGGTAAAAACGAAATTTTCCTTCTTTGAATATAAAGTCGTGCGGAAAATAGTCCGATTTTATATGAATATCCTTTAACAGCACAAATCCCCTGTTTCTCAAAGATGAAGGGTCGTCTGCACCTCCTTTACCCTTAAGTTTAAGGTCTGCCTCAAGCCGGCCGTCAACATCCCAGCCATCAACTGCAAACAGTTTATATACATTGTTCAGGTTCAGTGTTCCCTTGGTTCCAACATCAAATGTAAGGTTGTTAAAATTAAACATGCTGGCATCCAAATGAAAAGGTTCGCCTGCTAAAACAAATGATATAGGAAGTATTTTCATCCGCAGATCATTGAACGAACCTCGTACGGATTCGATATGCGTCTCAAGGTTGACCTTCTCTATGGGCAGGTCGGGAAGACTTGCATAACGCATGAATCCATTTTTAAGCTTGATGATCGTTTTTGTCCGGGGAATACGTTGATGCTTCAGATCCAGACGTCCCCTAGCATTACTGTCAACGGTAAGTTCGCCTCCAAAATCAACATCTTTAACAGGTATTATTTTCTTAATATCCAAAAGGTCTATATACGCTTTTAAAGCAGCATTAAGATCATAATCTACAAGGTTTTCTACTGAAAACATACCGGTAACATAATTTTTCCCGGCTTTTGCATCCAGATTACGCACCTCAACTTTTGTCCTTTTATAATTTCCGTCACGGTTAACAGCTTTAAGGTCAAAAGACAGCGCATCCACTGCCATAGGCATTTCAATCCACTGAAAATACCCGTTTTTCCAGCTGGCATCAATATCAAACTGAGGCACGGACGTGATCATATTATAAGTATTTCCCTTCTTGGTCTTTCCTGTAACAGTCGTATATGCCCCCTTTACATCTCCCTTTAGTTTCAGGTCACCTTTCAACTTCATTCCCTCAATAGCCAAGGTTTTCCATAAGCTTGTGATGTTCAGTTGCGCTTCCATGCCTGCATCTACATAAGCAGGATACCTGTATAGGGCATGTCCTTTTGCAAATCCTTCTCCAAGTTTAAAGGCAAAATCATCTATCTTTAAATTCAGGGAGTCCGGATTCAATCCTGGTAATTTTAGAGCCATTTTAGCCGACATTTCCTTTACAGGAGTATCTGCAAACTGTTTTGAAGCAATCTGCCCCTGCCGAACCTCTATATCAATATTAAGGTTGGGTTTAGACACGGCTTCCTGCATGCGTCCGTTCAGGCTCAGGTTCACATCTGTTGTTCCTTTAAACGTCATTCCTTCATACCAGCTGCGGTACACTTCCGGAACCAGGGAAAAAAGTGCGGCAAGCGAAGCTTTCCTGGATGCCACCTTCAACTTAAAATCAGTAGCCTCTTTTTCAACACCGACCGTTCCCTCTATTGCCAGCGGAAGATCGGCAAGCATTAAATTATTCTGTCTGAATTCAACAGAAACCGGATCAAGATTCACCCTTGTATTGATCGTTCCTTTAAGGGGTTTGTGGTCAACATAAACAGTCTGATCCAAACCAAAGAACAAGGAGCGTATAGCTGCATCCGTATTAAAATCTATGAATTTATCCGTAACCTGAACATCCCCCGTTATATGGGTTCCCGAGGTAATTCCCTTGATCTTTGACTGATCATCCTGATAAAGGACATCGGTATTGTTGATCTGTATCTTCTTTAAAGACAAATCAAAAGAGCTCTTTTCCGAAGGCTCTTCTGAAGCTTTAAAAACAGCAAACGAAAAGTTCCCTAAGCTGTCGGTAACGATATTAAACTTTCCTTCATTTACATATAATTGTGTAAATTTTATCTGATCGCCAAACAAGCTCAACAGGTCTATACCCAAATCAACCGAGCCTGTTTCAACTGTTTTAAAGGATCCGAATTCCGCCGGTGCGGCAATGGTCAGTTTCTCCAGAGAAACGCTTAAATTCGGAAAATTCTTAAAAAAGGAAATATCAAGATCGGTGAAAGTTACGGGAGTTGTAATGAATTCCTTAACGGCATCATCTACCGCCGTACCGATCTGTTTTTTAAAAAGCCACGGAGCAAGCAGTATAAATCCTGCCAGCAAAAAGAGGGCCCCTGAGGCATACAGGGCTATTTTTTTCAGTTTCATTACGTTTTCCTATCAAATTTACGGCAAAGATACACAAGAGTTAAATGCTACCCTAAAATATTTCATCCGCATCAATAGCAAAAACCGCACCGCTATTTATCTTCCAATGCCGGGGCTTGAAATGAAACCCCTTTCCATCCGTGCTTCATAAAATTGCGGATGTTTTGATGAGAAGTTCCGGAAGCATCTTTCAAAACCGATTCATAATGTTCGGCAAACAACCGCAACGTATCTGATTCGGAAAGGTTGTGAAGCCTTGCAAAATATAAAACCTTTGCACTGCCCTGGTTTTCATTAGACTCATTAACCAGATTACCGTTCGTAAATGCAGTAGGCTTATACATATAATTTTCATCGATGTATCCGATGATCTCAGAGAACGGAAGTGTAAATAAAATGGATGGGAATGACATATAATTGTACTTTGGATACAAATATACACTATTCTCGCTTCTGTTTTTTTTCATAATAATCTTATACCTTATCTTTACATTGTCAAATAAAAACAGCCTCCGTTGTAAATGCTTCGGATTAAGATGCGGTTATAAAATCGGTTAAACACATCTATGAAAAAACTTATCCATATTCCCTATCTGCTCCTGCTTTTCAGACTGTTGCTCACGCCTGTTATCTTATACCTGGCCTATACCTTACGCGATGAGTCCCGGGTTATTCTCGTAATTTTAATATTTCTGGGACTGCTGTCTGATATTTTTGATGGCATCATAGCCCGAAAACAAAAGATATCCACTGTTACGTTAAGAAGGATGGACAGCCAGGTAGACCTTTTTTTCTGGCTAAGCATCGGTATCAGCTGCTACCTTCTCAACCCCTCTATCCTTATCCCGTATAAAACAGGTATTATCATCGTTATCGCAATGGAAGCTTTGTGTTACCTCACCAGTTTCTTAAAGTTCGGAAAGGAAACCTGTACGCATGCTTTCCTATCTAAAATCTGGGGGATATTACTTTTTATATGTTGTGTATCCATAATCGGGTTCAATTATGGCGGCTTACTTTTAGGGTTCACCATCTTTTGGGGGATTATATCGCAGATTGATGTGTTGCTCATCATCCTGATTTTACCGAAATGGAAGAACGATATTCCGAGCAGTTATCATGCAAACTTAATTCGGAAAGGTATTCCGTTTAAAAGAAACAAGCTTTTTAATGATGACTGATTCTGCTCACGGCATCAATCATCTGCTGCATAAACTTCTTTTCTATACTTCTTTTTGTTACATTTGAGGTTAATCAAATAAAATTTATGGAGTTAGGAGCATTCTCAATCAGTCTCAGCGTAAAGGATTTAGATACCTCAAAGCTTTTTTACGAAAAACTGGGATTTTCCGTATTTGCAGGAAATCATGCGCAAAAATATCTTATTATGAAAAACGGCCGTGCACTTGTAGGGCTTTTTGAAGGAATGTTTTCAGGAAATATCCTCACTTTTAATCCCGGTTGGGACGAAAATGCACAAAATATAGAACAGTTCGAAGACGTCCGAAGCATTCAACAGCATCTTAAGCATAACGAAATTACAATCAACGGAAATAGATGAAAATGCAACAGGCCCCGCAGGGTTTATGATTACGGATCCGGACGGCAACATCATATTGATCGATCAGCACAGGTAACCTTTGTACAGAACCATCCATGAACAGAATGTTCCATCAGCTAAAATTATGTTTCCATTTTTACAAGAGTACCCTCTTAATTAATTGGGGCGTATCGGCTGCTGTATGTACTTTTTCCTTTTCATTGAACAGTTTTGCAATTGCCACCATCACCGCCGGCTTCCTTTTAAGCATGTTGTATAAGGAACTCATAAAAAAGAACGAGTATTATTTTTATTTCAATGCCGGAATATCTAAATTTCGACTTACTGTTGTTTCCTTCCTATTTTCTTTGTTCTTTGCATTATTTCTCATCTTACTTTCCATCCTATGCATAACACTCTAGAAGTAAACAGCATATACAAGTCCGTTGTTTCAGGTTTCAAATTATCGGATATTTCTTTAATTTGTGAGACAGGTGATATCATTGGAATTTTCGGTAGAAACGGATCCGGAAAATCCTTACTTCTTAAAACAATTTTCGGGACAACCGATGCAGAAAACAAATTCATCAAAATAAATAAGAAGATCGCGGATAAACTATATCTCGTACCAAAAGCAGTTGTTCATTTACCTCAGCAAACTTTTTTACCTAAACATACTACCGTCCATAAAATAATCTCGCTCTATTTCCATAAGGACCATTCTGATTTTACCAAAGATCCTATTCTAAGAAACCTGTTGTCTCTTAAAGTAGCAGAGCTCTCAGCAGGTGAATTAAGGTATTTTGAGTTAAAACTCATTTTACTCACCGAAGCCAAATTCGCTCTTTTGGATGAACCTTTAAGCCAGTTGTCGCCCCTTATAAAGGAACAGGCTCTGCATCTTATCAAAAAAGCTTCATTACAAAAAGGGATTATCCTGTGCGATCATGATTATTTTTCTTTAAGTACCCAAATCACGCATACACTTTTAATGCATGCCGGCAGCCTGAAGAAAATCAGGTGTGAAACAGAATTAAAGTTTTGGAACTATCTTCCCTGAATTCATGAAGAAGAGGTTTAATCCCATTTTATCCTTAAGATTTCCTATCTTTATGACTACATTCCCAAAAACGAATGTAGGATAACCTGTAATGAGCACAATAAAAAAAACATTCCTTATACCGCTAAGAAGCCGATACTTATTCTCTGCGCTTTTCTGGATGTGTATTTTGAATACCGTATATTCCCAGAATAACGCATATAACCAGAAAAAAGAATACGGGATCAGCGGAACTGTTAAATCGGTTACGAGCTATATGGTGGAAGTTTCGAAATATACCATTCCGGCGGATACTTTAAACTTTTTTGGAAAGAGTAAGATGACCTTTAGCAAAAATGGGGATTTATCTGTATATACCCGTATGTTCAACCTGCCTGATTATGCTTTTAAAAGTACTGCTGTATATTCGGGAACGGGAAAGAACATCACTTTTTCCGAAACCTCACTTCTCAATAAGGAAAAACCTAAAAAGTTGTCTTACTGCTTTGTGTGGACAGATGATTATCATTATAAGATCGTATCCAAGGATTCCGCGGATCCGTCAATTCAATACATATCGCTTAACAAAGATTTCAGCATTGACAAGGTCGTATTTGAGCATGAACATTATCGCTCGGAAGAACAGGCACACTATACCTATAATGATGCAAAACTTGAGAAGATAAGCTACAGAGTCACCACAACCGAAAACGGGCAAACCAACATAACGGAGGACCACCGGATTATAAAATCTACGGATGTTTACCTCAATCCCACTGTTATTTATTTTTACGAAAAAGAAGAAAGCCGGGTACCTAAATCGGTTGTTTTTAAATATTACGAATATTATTAATCCTCATGAAAAAAGAAGACCAATACATCAGCATAAACAGAGAATCCTGGAACAGAAAAACGGACGTTCATATGAAATCTGATTTTTACAACGTGGAAAATTTTATCAAAGGAGCTACATCATTAAACGATATAGAACTGGATCTTTTAGGAGATGTGGAAGGAAAATCAATACTGCATCTTCAATGCCACTTCGGGCAGGATAGCATCGCCCTGAGCAGGATGGGTGCTCATGTTACAGGAATTGACCTTTCGGATACCGCCATTGAAAATGCGCGGGTACTCGCGGATAAATGCCGTACAAACACCCAATTTATCTGTTGCAATATCTACGACCTGCCCAACTACCTGTCCGGGACTTTTGATATCGTATTTACAAGTTACGGAACTATAGGATGGTTACCCGACCTGGATAAATGGGCCTCTATCATTTCAAAATTCCTCAAACCTCGCGGAAAATTTATCTTTGCCGAATTTCATCCTGTCGTCTGGATGTTTGACGACTCCTTTTCTGAAATATCATACAATTATTTTAATTCGGGGCCTATTATTGAAACAATAGAAGGGACATATGCTCAAAAGGAAGCTGAACTGAAGCAGGAATACGTTATGTGGAACCATGGGTTAAATGAAGTATTGAACAGCCTGCTGAAAAATGGTCTGGAACTACATACCTTCAACGAATTTGATTATTCACCTTATAATTGTTTTCAAAACACCGTCGAATTCAGTCCCGGGAAGTTCAGAATACAACATCTTGGTAATAAGATCCCGATGGTCTACGCTCTTTCTGCCTCTAAAAAAGAATAACAGGTATTGAGTGCGTATCCGTAAGCATATAAATAAAAGAGCCCCCTACGGAGGCTCTTTTTATATTGTTTTAATGAGTTTTCTTAACCGGCAGTATCTTTTTAACCAATGTTATAAGGGCCACCATTACCAATCCTGCAACAATACCGAACCCTAACTGTTTCAGGAAAGCAGGGAGCGTTGGTGAAAAATGATGAAGGTAATCGATATTGTGTTCAAAAATACCGCCGGACACCAACAACAGCGCTATCGTTCCCACCACCGCGAGAATCCTTATTACAATAGGTAAAAGTTTAACCAGGAAATGACCTATTGAGGATAAAAAACCTTTGTCGTTTGATACCTTAATCAGTTTAAATCCGGCATCATCCATACGCACTATCAAAGCCACGATTCCGTACACACCTACCGTAGCAAGAAATGCTACAATACAAACTGTTATTATCTGCGTTGTAATCGGTTTTCCACTTACAGCACTTAAAGCAATAATGACAATTTCCACCGACAGGATGAAATCCGTTGTTATAGCCGATTTTACCTTTGTTTTTTCCGCTTCTTCGTTGCTTACCTCTTTTTCTTCAACAATCACATCATGTTCCTTTTTATTCCGGTGAAAAAGATATTCTATTATTTTCTCCACCCCCTCATATGACAGGTAACACCCTCCGAGTATCAGTACATATTTTATAACTATCGGAAAAAAAGCACTGAGAAGCAAAGCAATAGGCACAATAATGAGTTTATTCAATAAAGAACCTTTAGTAATTGCCCATAGAACCGGAAGTTCCCGCGATGATAGAAAGCCGGTAGCTTTCTCTGCATTTACTGCAAGGTCATCTCCTAATATTCCTGCTGTTTTTTTAGTTGCTACCTTACTCGCTACTGCCACATCGTCCATTAGAGCAGCTATATCATCCAAAATCGCAAAAATGCCTGATGCCATATATAATTTTTTTTTGCTGTAAATGTATAAATTTATCTTAAGTAATTTCCTCCTTCAAAATAAAATTCAGGAATATTCCATAAAACAAAAAGCACCCCTTTTCAGGGGTGCTTTTTCATATCAAAGGTTATTTTTTGACCACCTTGACAAACTGACTGTTGTCTTTTGTTTTGATGTTCAGCATATAGGTTCCTGCACTAAGCGCATTGAAATCCAGCTGAACTTCCGGTTTGTCAAAATTACGCGTCATCACCAGGCGTCCGTTCAGATCGAACACTTCCACACTGCTTATCACCTCGCTGTAGCGAACTGTAAGTATATCATTCACAGGGTTCGGGTAGTATTTCAACTTGCTTAAGTCGAAATCGTTCAAGCCCAGTTTCACGATTACCTGAATAGCCGTAGGATCGCTCGGACATCCGTTTGCACCGATAATCACAGCATAGTATATTGCCCCGTCTACAAGCGGCATGTTCTGAGGAAGCGGGTTGATTCCCTTCACAGCATCATCATACGTAAGGTACCATACTACGTTCGGCTGGTTCATCACAATATTGCTTATTTCAGCGTAATTGTTGAACGATTGTGGTGAAACCCCTGTAGGACTCTTCGGACGGGCGTTAATGGTTACCTGAACCATTTTTCTTCCCGATTTACATCCATTCTGTTCACGCTCTACAAAATAGTAACTGCTTTGCAGTATATCAGTTGAAGCAAGTGGAGTGGTAGTAGTTGCATTAAGATACCATTTGTAGGTAATACCTGTTGTTGTAGGTATGCTTAAATCAGCAACCGTTGCACCCTGACATAAGGTAAACGGATTCACTACAGGTGGTGCTACATTAATTACACGCACTGCAACAGGTACTTTCACCGACATACAGTTTCCTATTCTCTGAGCCAGATAGTAGGTAGCGTTCACCAATGGTGTTGAGGCTGCAAGCGGAACCGTTGATGTAGAAGAACTGAACCATTCAGCCGTTGCAATTGGCAATGTCTGAGCCACAAGCTGGGCTACCGTTCCACCACCACACATATTCTGGATACCCGCTGTAGGAGCTGCAATGCTTCCCTGAGCTGATGCTATCACCTGAACACGCACCGATTCACAACCGTTGACTTTCTGTGATACATAATATGTACCGCTCACAACCTGGCTGGTATTCGGTATCGGCTGCTGTGAAATATCAGTCTGATACCATACCAGTTCTGATCCTGGAATCTGGTTCAGATCCACACTACCGTAGTTAATGGCTCCACAGATAGAGATCGTCTGAGGCGTCAATGCTGCCGGTGCCGGGTTGATGTCTACCAACACGGCAATACGTCCTGATTCACATCCATTTAATGATTGAGCTGCATAATACGTTGTATTGTCTACAAGGGCCTGTGTTGACGGAAGTTCCGTTGTGGATGTCGCAGAACTGTACCATTTGATCTGCGCTCCTGTACTTCCTCTTGCAGAAAGGTCTGCTATGGTTCCCGATCCGCATATAACCTGTGTCAACTGAGCTGTTGGCAATGCCAGCGCAACAATAGACGCATTAAATGGAATACGGGCCGATTTACAGTTCCCCAGTTTTGCTTCCACATAATACGTTCCGGTTTGTGAAATCGTCGTGATCGGTGTGGTTGATGTTGCAGAACTGTAGAAGCTTAAAGTAGCTCCGGTTGTTGCACCGCTTACCACCACGTTCGTTACCGGAACAGCTTGACAGAATACCTGATCCTGTACCGAAAGTATTCCTACATCTACCGTATTGATGGTGTAAGCCTTGGTAGTGGCACATCCGTTAACTCCGGTAAGGGTCGCTGTATAAACCTGACTTCCTCCGGTGCTTGATACCATATAAACCGTTGAAGCATCCACTCCCGTTGTATAAGGTACGGTAGCCGCTGCATCAAGGAAAAGATGGGTTGTTGGCGACCAGGTTACCTCAGCCTGCTGGAATCCGAATTTCGTATTCAAACGGTTGTTGGTTAACGTTCCTGTTAACGGATTCGCATCCGTAGCACTTCCGGCGTAAAGTCCCACATTGGTTCCTGTT
>Ga0153917_1000063_pt1 | contig 119787 bp, 110 predicted proteins | sample TSFL001MetaG_FD_104695 | JGI IMG/M metagenome (GOLD analysis project Ga0153917, IMG submission 104695) | Attine ant fungus gardens microbial communities from Florida, USA - TSFL001 MetaG | ecosystem: Host-associated > Fungi > Mycelium > Unclassified | place: USA: Florida, Paynes Creek Historic... | reverse complement strand
GATCCCCGCCATCCGTCAGAACCTGGTCTACCGCCAGAATGACGTGGTGTTGGTAGAAGAGGGTGCCACATTCGCTATCGGTTTGCCGCCAGAGCGCTGCCATCTGTTCCGTGAGGATGGCACGGCATGTCGTCGGCTGCACAAAGAGCCAGGCGTTTAAGCAATCCCAATAAAAAAGCACGTAACACCGACAGGTGAAGTGTTCAAAGAAAAGCAATGATCTCAGGAGATAGAATAATGATTACTCTGCGCAAAGTCCCTCTGGCGCTCGCGATTGCGGCAGGCATCATGTCTGCTCAGGCAGGCGCCGTCGATTTTAAAGGTTATGCTCGTTCCGGTATCGGCTGGACCGGGAGTGGCGGCGAACAGCAGTGCTTCCAGGCAACAGGTGCACAAAGCAAATACCGTCTCGGTAACGAATGTGAAACCTATGCGGAATTGAAACTGGGCCAGGAAGTGTGGAAAGAGGGCGATAAGAGCTTCTATTTCGACACCAACGTAGCGTATTCCGTTTCTCAGCAGAACGACTGGGAATCAACCAGCCCGGCCTTCCGCGAAGCTAATGTGCAGGGTAAAAACCTGATCGACGCGCTGCCAGGCTCCACCATCTGGGCCGGTAAGCGTTTCTATCAGCGTCATGATGTCCACATGATCGACTTCTACTACTGGGATATCTCCGGTCCTGGTGCTGGTATCGAAAACATCGATCTGGGCTTCAGTAAACTTTCTATCGCCGCTACCCGTTCTTCTGAATCCGGTGGTTCTTCTGCCTTTGCTGATTTCGATGCCCAGGGCAATCGTATTTACGACAATATCGTGCCAAACGACGTATTCGACGTCCGTTTCGCCGGTATGGAAGTGAACCCGGGCGGTACGCTGGAACTGGGTGTTGACTATGGCCACACCAACATTCCTGACGACTACTACCTGCAGCCTGGCGCTTCGAAAGATGGCTGGATGTTCACTGCTGAACATACCCAGAGCATGATGAAAGGCTTTAACAAGTTCGTGCTGCAGTATGCAACCGACTCCATGACCTCTAACGGCAAAGGTATTCCACAGGGTGCCAGCCTGAACAACGACGGTTCTATGTGGCGTGTGCTCGACCACGGTGCAATCACCCTGGCCGACCGTTGGGACCTGATGTATGTCGGTATGTACCAGAACATCGATCTGGATAACAACAACGGCACCGAGTGGTGGACCGTGGGTGTTCGTCCGATGTTCAAATGGACGCCAATCATGTCTACCTTGCTGGAAGTGGGCTACGACAACGTGAAATCCCAGCGTACTGACGATACTAACAACCAGTACAAAATCACCCTGGCGCAACAGTGGCAGGCAGGCGACAGCATCTGGTCTCGTCCGGCAATCCGCGTCTTTGCAACTTATGCAAAATGGGATGAAAAATGGGGTTATGCCAACAGCGACTCTGGCGCTGCCTACACCTCTGGCGTTGCGTACCGCGATACCTCTGCACAAACCTTCAGCCGTGGCGACAACGATGAATGGACCTTCGGCGCCCAGATGGAAATCTGGTGGTAATTCGTTAGACCTGACGTAATGACCTAAAAGAGGGGCGTAAGCCCCTCTCACATTAGGGCGCTGCGCGCTATTGCCTGGCTACCGCAGCACTCGCGTAATTTGAGGTAATAACAATGAAAATGAAGAAAAGTCTCGTCGCGCTGTGCCTCACCGCAGGGCTGCTGGCATCTGTTCCTGCCGTCACCTTCGCTAACGTTAATTTCGTTCCGCAAAATACCAGCGCTGCACCGACGATCCCAGCGGCCGCGCTGCAACAACTGGCATGGACTCCGGTCGACCAGTCTAAAACCCAGACGACTCAGCTCTCTACCGGTGGTCAGCAGCTAAATGTAACTGGCATTAGCGGCCCGGTCGCCGCCTTCAGCGTGCCTGCCAATATTGGCGAGCTAACCCTGACGCTGACCAGCATCGTGGACAAACAAACCAGCGTATTTGCGCCGAATGTGCTAATTCTCGATCAGAATTTGACGCCATCGGCCTACTTCCCGAGCGATTATTTTGCCTATCAGGAGCCGGGCGTCATGAACGCCGATCGCCTGGAAGGAGTGATGCGTCTGACCCCGGCGCTGGGCCAGCAAAAGCTCTATGTGCTGGTCTTTACCACCGATAAAGATTTACAGCAGACCACCAAATTAATCGATCCCGCCAAAGCCTATGCCAAAGGTACCGGCAATGCCGTACCGGATATCCCGGATCCGATTGCACGCCACGTCACCGATGGCCAGCTGAAGCTAAAAGTCTCTACAAATAGCGCCTCCAGCGTGCTGGTCGGCCCGCTGTTTGGCTCCTCCGGCACAAGCCCGGTCACCGTAGGCAATACGGCAGCGCCAGCTACCGCCTATGCGGCCCCGGCTGCTCCTGCTGCTGCGCCAGCGTCAGCCCCGACCCCGGCGAAGAAAGCTGAACCGGTGCTGAACGATACTGAAAGCTACTTTAACAATGCGATTCGACAGGCAGTAAAAAGCGGCGATGTAGATAAAGCGCTGAAGCTGTTGGATGAAGCAGAGCGTTTAGGCTCCACCACTGCCCGTTCCACCTTTATCAGCAGTGTAAAAGGCAAGGGGTAACCGTCTCCCCACAATGCTGATGTTGTCAGTAGTTTGGTGCGTCCTTAGGGGCGCACTTTTTTTACCCTGCATGCTGTTGCATCCCTGTTGCGATAATGATCGCTTAGTTACGTTTGCCCGCCCTCAATCGCCGTTTCTGCGATACAATAGCCTTACGTTATGTATCGGAGAGTCTGGCATGTCACACCCCGCGCTAACGCAACTGCGTGCGCTGCGCTATTTTGACGCGATCCCTGCGCTGGAGCCTGAGCAGCTCGACTGGCTGCTGCTGGAAGATTCCATGACCAAACGTTTTGAGCAGCAGGGCAAAACGGTTACCGTCACCCTCATTCAGGAGGGCTTCGTCAGTGCCGACGCCGTTGCGGATGAACTGCCTCTGTTGCCCCATGAGGATCGCTACTGGCTGCGGGAAATTTTGCTCTGTGCCGACGGCGAACCCTGGCTTGCCGGACGCACCGTGGTGCCGGAATCCACCCTTACCGGCCCGGAGCTGGCGTTACAGCAAATGGGCAAAACCCCGCTGGGGCGCTATCTTTTTACATCATCGGAGTTAACCCGGGATTTTATTGAAGTTGGCCGCCACGACGAACTGTGGGGACGCCGTTCCCGCCTTCGCCTGAGCGGCAAGCCGTTAATGCTGACGGAGCTGTTCCTGCCTGCGTCGCCGTTGTACTGAGAGGAAAGAAGAAAATGGAGTGGAGTCTGACGCAAAACAAGCTGCTGGCCTATCACCGCTTAATGCGCACCGATAAGCCCATTGGCGCGCTGTTGCTGCTGTGGCCAACCCTGTGGGCGCTGTGGGTGGCTACCCCCGGCCTGCCGCCGCTGTGGATCCTGGCGGTGTTTGTGGCGGGCGTCTGGCTGATGCGCGCCGCGGGCTGCGTGGTGAATGATTACGCCGACCGTAAATTTGACGGCCACGTGAAGCGCACGGCCAACCGGCCGCTGCCCAGCGGTGCCGTAACCGAGAAAGAGGCGCGGACGCTGTTTGTGGTGCTGGTGCTCATCTCCTTCCTGCTGGTGTTAACCCTCAACGCCATGACCATTCTGCTGTCGGTCGCGGCGCTGGCGCTGGCATGGGTCTATCCGTTTATGAAGCGCTATACCCATCTGCCGCAGGTGGTGCTGGGAGCGGCCTTTGGCTGGTCCATCCCGATGGCCTTTGCCGCCGTCAGCGAAACGGTGCCTTTAAGCTGCTGGCTGATGTTTTTCGCCAACATTCTCTGGGCCGTGGCCTACGACACCCAGTATGCGATGGTGGATCGGGACGACGATGTAAAAATTGGCATTAAGTCCACGGCGATCTTGTTTGGCCGCCACGACAAGCTGATTATCGGTATTTTGCAGGTTGCGGTGCTGGCGCTGATGGTGGCGATTGGCTATCTGAACGGGCTGGGCGGGGTGTTTTATGCCGCAGTAGCGGCGGCGGGTGCGCTGTTTATTTACCAGCAGAAGCTTATCGTCAACCGCGATCGCGAAGCCTGCTTTAAGGCCTTCCTCAATAATAACTACGTGGGGCTGGTGCTCTTTTTAGGCCTGGCGGCCAGCTACTGGTTTTAAGATAAAAAACGGCAACCCTGAGGTTGCCGTTTTTGTTGCTGCTTCTGCTTTACTCGCCCTGGGTGGCGCTCTCAATGGTGAGGCGCACGTCAGAGGTAATAAGCTCGGCCAGCATCTGGTAGACCTTCATCGTCTCTAATGGCTCCGCATCACCGCTATCGCTGATGTAGCCTTCATCGCGCAGCGTCAGCACTAACGAACTGAACACCGCCTTGTCGAAGAACTCCGGAGCGTTAATGCCGTGCAGCATGGAGAGACGCTGGGCCAGAGTACGGCTCTCTTTCTCCAGCGTACCGCGGTTAATCGACGGGTTGGCGCTCAAAAGCCAGAAGGTGATGGCGTAGCGCTGCAGCGTTTCGCGTGCGCCTGCGGCCAGCAGCTGCAGGGTACGGGAGCGTGACGGGTTAATCTGCAGCACGTCATCATTCACCGAGATCAGACCCTGACGCGCCAGCTCGGCAATCTGCAGATCCAGCACCTCGCCCAGCTCCTCTTTCTCCCAGCGCAGGAACAGCTCGGCCTTCAGCATCGGGTAGAGCACTTCAACGTGATGCAACAGCGCCTGACGGGTGATGTGGCGATGCTGGGTAATGATGGCCGCCATCAGCGAAGGCAGCACCAGCATATGCGCGATGTTGTTGCGATAGTAGGTCATCAGCACCGCCTGCTCGCGCGGCAGAATGATGATATCGCCGATGGTGTCCTTCTCCACTTCGAACTTGTTCATCTGCAGCGCGTGGGCGATAAGCTCGCTGGCGGTGGCAGAAGGCACGGTAGAGTCCACGGAGTAGGGCACGTTACGCATCAGGTCCAGGTAGCAATCGAGCTGCTCGGTCAACTGCTCGCGAGTGAGCGAGCGCTGACGAGAGGCCAGCAGCGCGGTACAACACAGGTTCATGGCGTTGGCCGCCCCGGCGTTGTTAATGCGCACCATCAGCTCCGACGCGATACCGTTAACGGTCGGCGTCAGCCAGGCCGGGCGCACCGCTTCAATCGGATCGATAGATTCACGCCACTCCGGCACATGGTTGTTCAGGTATGTCATCAGCGGCATAGGTTCGCCGAAGTTCACATAGCCCTGGCCGAGATTACGCAGCTTGCTTAAGCCACGCAGCATCTGCGGCAGGCTCTCTTTCTCTTTGGTGGCGCCGCGCAGCTCTTTGGCGTAAGTACCCACTTCCATCACATGCTCATAGCCGATGTAGATCGGCACCAGGGTGATAGGACGGGTACCGCCGCGCAGCATCGCCTGAATAGTCATCGACAGGGTGCCGGTTTTCGGATCGAGCAGGCGCCCGGTACGGGAACGACCGCCCTCAACGAAATACTCCACCGAGTAACCGCGGCTGAACAGCTCGCCCAGGTATTCGCGGAACACCGTGGAGTAGAGCTTGTTGCCCTTAAAGGTACGGCGAATAAAGAACGCCCCCAGACGGCGGAAGATCGGGCCGGCCGGCCAGAAGTTCAGGTTGATACCGGCAGCGATGTGCGGCGGCACCAGCCCCTGGTGATACAGGACGTAGGAGAGCAGCAGATAGTCCATATGGCTGCGGTGGCAGGGCACATAGACAATCTCGTGGCCGTCATGCGCCAGCTGTCGTACACGCTCGGCGTTGTTGACGTTAATCCCCTGATAGAGACGGTTCCAGGTAAAGCTCAGAATACGGTCGGACAGGCGGATCATCTCGTAGGAGAAGTTGGCGGCAATCTCTTCCATCAGCGCGATGGCGTTTTGCTGCGCTTTTTCGTGAGAGATTTTTTTGCTACGCGCTTCCTCTTCAACCGCGCGGGCAATCGCCTTGGAGGCCAGCAGCTTGTTAAACAGATCCTGACGCGCAGGCAAGCGTGGCCCTACGGCCGCCAGACGCTGGCGGGCAAAGTGCATACGCGCAACGCGCGCCAGCTTTTGCGCAATGATCTTGTCGGTGCCGTGCTCGTCCGCCATGCGGCGCAGGGAGACCGACGGGGAGAAACGGACAAAGCTGTCGCGACCAAGCCAGGTCACGGCGAAGAACTTCTGGACGCCGTTCAGCATGCGCAGCGGGGGATTCTCTTCCCCTTTTTCACGCCCCGGACGGCGGCCAAACATGACCGATACCGGCACCATCTGTACATCCAGAGAAGGATTGCTGCGGTGCAGGTCGAGATAATCGTGGAACAGTTTGATCGACTCTTCTTTTGGCGTGTACCAGGTGAACACGCGCGGGCCGCCGTGAATAAAGATGTAGCGGGGCAGCAGGGTGCCGTCGACCTCCAGCGGCTCCAGCGGATCCGGAAGGTCGTGCGCCAGGCACTGGGCGCGAAGCGTCAGCAGATCGGCCTTAGAGTTATAAGGCAGCACGTACATAATAGGACGTGAGGTATCAAGCCCTAATTCCAGCGCGGGCTGCGCGGGAATAGACTTGCTTTTTACCAGGACGCTTAATGGTAAATTAAGTAATTTGTAGTAAATTCGTGGCCAGCCAGACATAAACGATGTAAAGCCTCTGGTTAAAAATGCAATTGCGGCGCAAGGATAACAGAAAGCGCACAAAAGTTCTGTTGTTAGCCGTCATACTTCCGGCGGCTACGCAACGCCTCTATAGCTATAGTTACTGACGCTATTTTCAAAGAAAGGTTCTTTTAATGGCCAATAATACCACTGGGTTAACCCGTATCATTAAAGCTGCTGGTTATTCATGGAAAGGGATCCGCGCAGCCTGGATCAATGAGGCAGCATTCCGCCAGGAGAGCGTTGCCGTTATCGCCGCCGTCATCATCGCCTGCTGGCTGGACGTCGATGCTATTACCCGCGTACTGCTGATTGGCTCGGTAATGTTGGTGATGATAGTCGAAATTCTCAACAGCGCGATCGAAGCGGTGGTCGATCGTATCGGCAGCGAATTCCATGAGCTTTCGGGCCGGGCAAAAGATATGGGATCCGCCGCGGTGCTGTTATCTATTCTGGTTGCGCTCTTTACCTGGGTCTCACTGCTGTGGGGACATTTTCGATAAGCCTTCCAGAACCGACTCGCGCTGCGGTTTTTTGTGCGGGTTATGGTTCCAAATTCGCCTTTGACTGTATATACTCACAGCATAACTGTATATACACCCAGGGGGCGGAATGAAAGCGTTAACGACCAGGCAGCAAGAGGTGTTTGATCTTATTAGGGATCATATCGGCCAGACGGGTATGCCACCTACGCGCGCAGAAATTGCGCAGCGTCTGGGCTTCCGTTCTCCTAATGCCGCAGAAGAACATCTCAAGGCCCTGGCACGTAAGGGTGTCATTGAGATCGTCTCCGGCGCTTCACGCGGCATTCGCCTGCTGGTTGAAGAAGAAGAGGGGCTGCCGCTTATCGGCCGCGTTGCCGCCGGTGAGCCGCTGCTGGCACAGCAGCACATTGAAGGTCACTATCAGGTGGCGCCTGACATGTTCAAACCGAGCGCGGATTTCCTGCTGCGCGTTAGCGGTATGTCCATGAAGGATATTGGTATTCTCGACGGCGATCTGCTGGCGGTGCATAAAACTCAGGATGTGCGTAACGGCCAGGTGGTTGTGGCGCGTATCGACGATGAAGTGACGGTTAAACGCCTGAAGAAACAGGGCAATACCGTACAGCTGCTGGCAGAAAACAGCGAATTTTCCCCGATCGTTGTTGACCTGCGTGAAAGCAACTTCTCCATTGAAGGCCTGGCCGTAGGCGTCATCCGCAACGGTAACTGGCAGTAATTATTCCCGACAGGCTACGGCATCGCCGTAGCCTGCTGTTTTTCTCTCTCTGGTTATTCACATGTCTCTGCTGACTGCTTCCGATAAGGCGTTATGGCGTCTTGCGCTGCCGATGATCGTCTCCAATATCAGCGTGCCGCTGCTCGGGCTGGTGGATACGGCGGTGATTGGCCATCTGGATTCCCCCGTTTATCTGGGCGGCGTGGCGATTGGCGCCACGGCGACCAGCTTCCTCTTTATGCTGCTGCTCTTTCTGCGGATGAGTACCACCGGGCTTACCGCTCAGGCCTGGGGAGCAAAAGATCCCCAGCGCCTGGCACGCGCGCTGGTGCAGCCCCTGATTATGGCGCTGGGCGCCGGGCTGCTAATCGTGCTGCTGCGTACGCCGCTGATCGACCTGGCGCTGCATATCGTTGGCGGCAGCGATGCGGTGCTGGCGCAGGCGCGGCGTTTCCTGGAGATCCGCTGGCTCAGCGCCCCGGCCTCGCTGGCGAACCTGGTGCTGCTTGGCTGGCTGCTGGGCGTGCAGTATGCCCGTGCCCCGGTGATCCTGCTGGTGGTCGGCAACCTGATCAACATCGTGCTGGACCTCTGGCTGGTGATAGGCCTGAAGATGAACGTCCAGGGGGCGGCGCTGGCCACCGCCGTGGCGGAATATGTCACCCTGCTTATCGGCCTGTGGATGGTCTGGCACGTGCTGGCCCTGCGCGGCATCTCCCTCAGCCTGCTGAAAACAAGCTGGCGCGGTAATATCCGCAAGCTGCTGGCTCTGAACCGGGACATTATGCTGCGCTCGCTGCTGCTACAGCTCTGCTTTGGGGCACTGACCGTATTTGGTGCCCGGCTGGGGCCGGAAATCGTGGCGGTGAACGCCGTGCTGATGACGCTGCTGACCTTTACCGCCTACGCGCTGGACGGCTTTGCCTATGCGGTAGAGGCCCACTCCGGCCAGGCCTATGGCGCGCGTGAAAGCGGGCAACTGCGAGACGTCTGGCGATCGGCCTGTCGCCAGGCGGGGCTGGTAGCGCTGGCCTTTGCGTTAATTTACGCCATAGCTGGCAACCAGATCATCGCGCTGCTGACCTCGCTACCCGAACTGCGTCAGCTGGCAAGCCACTATCTCTTCTGGCAGGTCGTGCTGCCGGTGGTGGGGGTGTGGTGCTACCTGCTGGATGGCATGTTTATCGGCGCAACCCGGGGGGCCGAAATGCGCAACAGTATGGCGATTGCCGCCGCTGGCTTTGGCCTGACGCTGCTCACGCTGCCCTGGCTGGGAAATCACGGTTTGTGGCTGGCTCTGGCGGTCTTCCTGGCCCTGCGCGGCCTGTCGCTGGCGCTTATCTGGCGCCGTCACTGGCGCAACAATAGCTGGTTCTTATAGCGGTTTCGTTTACCCAAACGGTAAAAGATTCTGAATAATGTCCCAACAACCGAAGCCTTATCTATACTTATTATCACGTCCAGCAGGAAATGAACGTAACGGACGAATCAATAGCTATTCACCGAACGATGAGGACATGATTATGAATAAAGACGAAGTCGGCGGTAACTGGAAACAGTTCAAAGGTAAAGCGAAAGAACAGTGGGGCAAGCTGACCGATGACGATATGACCGTCATCGAAGGGAAACGCGATCAGCTGGTCGGTAAAATCCAGGAACGTTATGGATACCAAAAAGATCAGGCGGAAAAAGAGGTTGGTGATTGGGAAACCCGTCACGACTATCGCTGGTAAGCGAGACTATCCGCAGGTATAAGGATGTACAATAAGGGCGGCCACTGGCCGCCCGTTTTATTTCTGGCGCAGCTTTTTCTTCATCTGAATGCTGTGATCGTGCTGGCAGTCGCTCTGATGGCTACAGGCCTCCACTTCCACACAGTCACCGCACAGGCCGTGCGCTTCAATCACATTATGCCTGAGCGCAAAGCCCATTTTTGCCGCCAGGGTATGCATAATATCCTCAACCCCTTCCGCACCCTCTTCCTTTACGCTTCCGCAGCGATCGCAGATAAACATGGCCGAGGTATGGGTCGGCTGATCGAACAGATGGCACAGCACATAGCTGTTAGCTGACTCCACCTTATGCACAAAGCCCTGCTCCAGTAAAAAATCGAGCGCGCGATAGACGGTTGGCGGCTTTGCCTGCGGCTCGCTGGCACGCAGTAAATCCAGCAGATCGTAGGCGCTGATCGCCCCCTGTTGCAGGCTGAGCAGGCGCAAAACTTCAAGGCGCTGCGGGGTCAGGCGCACATTGCGTTGCGCGCACAGCTTTTCAGCCTGCGCCAGCAGATCCTGCGTTGTGGTCTTTTCCATTAAGCACCTCAAGTACGTGGAACAACAAACCCTCACTTTATCATGTTCTGCTCAAAACGCCGAGATCCGCGCCCTGTGCTATATATGAGCCATCAATATGAGGAATTAATAATGAAAAAACCTGACTGTATTCGACACTGGCGGGAGCTGGAAGGGGCCGATGATTCGACTTATCCCGACAGCGACGAGCGCTTCTCTATCGGCGCTCCGCTGGCCCGCGCGCTGGGTCTGGGCCGCATTGGCATCCACCACGAGCGGCTGCCGCCGGGGCGGCGCACCTCTTACCCCCATGCGGAGAGCGATGAAGAGGAGTTCGTGCACGTGCTGGAGGGCTATCCCCAGGTGTGGATCAACGGCTACCTCTGGGCGCTGGAGCCCGGCGACAGCGTGGGCTTCCCCGCCGGAACCGGCATCTGTCATACCTTTATCAACAATACCGACGAAGAGGTGCGGCTACTGGTAATTGGCGAGGCGAATAAAAAATCTAACCGAATCTATTATCCACAAAACGACTCCTATGCCGCCACCCGCCAGGATCGCTGGGTTGACCACCCACCCCAATTTTTTGGCCCGCACGATGGAAAACCTGGGCGAAAATAATTTCGTCTTCTATAAATAATTAGGGTACTAACCGACAGCAAACCCGGGTAACACGGGCCTTTTCACAAATTAGCTCCACTTATTAGCTCTATTCACAGCAATAGATTGCTTTCGTCTGGGTGATAACGGACGAGAGATTTATGTTCACTAACAATAAGACGAGCATACTGTGAAAAAACATTTTAAATTTTCGGTGGTAAGCATCGCTGTCTCCTTTTTTGTGGCAAATCAGGCGGGGGCAGCCAATACCTGGACAGAAGCACGCGGCGACGCGATGGGCGGCACGGGTGTAGCATCAGCGCATTACGGCAGCGGGGTTCTGATGAACCCAGCGCTGCTGGCAAGATCTCAGCCCGACGATAACGTGACGGTGATCCTGCCGACCGTTGGCGCGCAGATCACTGATAAAGACAATCTTCAGGATGAGATCGACAACATCAACGACAAAGTTAACTACTACGATGACGTTATCGACAATCTGACGGTGGGGGATATCCTCGCTAATCCTCTGGGTTCGGTCAGGCAGTTCCAGGGAGCGGCGAAAGATCTGGCCGATGAGCTGGATTACCTGAACGGTAAAACCGCACGCGCCACAGCGGGCGCCGGGCTTGCCGTTAGCGTGCCAAACGACGTACTTTCCGTGGCATTCGTGGCCAAAGGCTATGCCCATGCCCGCGTAAGTTCTTCTATCGATCAGCAGGATATTGATTATCTGCGGGGGATCCAGAACAGCACCGTGCGTGCTGGAGCCGTGGCGATAGATGCGGCCATTAACGGCAGCGATCAGATCACGCGAAACCTGAACTCTACGGCCTCCGGCAAGGCGGCTATTGTCTCCGATTACGGTATCGCGGTAGCCCGCCAGTTTGACGTAGGTGATGTGCCGGTCTCCTTAGGCGTAACGCCGAAACTGCAAAAAACCTGGCTCTATAACTACACCACCTCGATTTACGACTATGACAGCAGCGATTGGAACAGCAGCCGCTACCGTAATGATGATACCGGCTTCAACGTTGACGTCGGCGTGGCCGCCGACTTTGGCGAGAACTGGACCGTCGGCCTGAGCGGACAAAACCTGATGTCCCGCGATATCGACACCCGTGATATCCGCATCACCAATGGTCGTACCGGTGAAGTGGTGAGCTACAAAGACACTTACCAGATCCGCCCGCTGGTGACCGCAGGCGTCGCCTGGCACACAGACCTTGTCACCCTCACCGCCGATGGCGATCTGACCGAAACCAAAGGCTTTAAATCCGAAGATACCTCCCAGTACGTGGGCGTAGGTGCGGAAGTGACGCCGCTGAGCTGGCTGGCGGTTCGCGCGGGCTTCCGTGGGGATGTGAAAGGTAACGACAGCAACGTCTTTACTGGTGGTTTAGGCTTCGCGCCCTTTAACAAGGTGCATGTCGACCTGACCGGCCTGTACGGCGAAGACGAAACCTGGGGTGCTGGCGCACAGCTCACCATGACCTTCTGAAGCAAAAGGGCACCCGGGAGGGTGCCCTTTTGTTAACTGTGGGCGGCTTTAGTGAGGGTATCGCTGATCCATTGATTAACGCTTTTACCGGAAACCTCTGCGGCGATATTAATAGCGGAATGAATTTCCGGCGGGATGCGTAAACTGATTTTACCGCTTGCCGGTCGAAGGGGCTCACGCCCTTGCTCCGCACAATAAGCAAGATAATCATCCACCGCTTCCTCAAACGCCTGGCGCAGGGCGGCGACATTATCCGCATGAAACCCTATGACATCTCTGATCCCCGCTATATGCCCGACGAAACACAGATCTTCATCACTGTAATCAATTTTGGCGGCATAGCCTTTATATGTCATGGTGTTAGTCATGTAGATACTCCTGCTGCGATGAGAAAAGCCATTGCGTCCCGCACCTGATAGACCTTCGCTTCTTTATCAGGGTGTGGTCGATGAAAAGAAGCCACCACCTGATTAATTTCAAACCTGACCCGTGAACCACTGCCTTCAGAGACTTTTGCCCCCAGCGCGATAAACAGGGCCTCTATTTTGCGCCATTCCAGCGAGCTGGGCGTAGGCTGAGAAAATATAAGCTGTAATGTTTTTTGATGTCTGGCGTTTATATTTTTCATTTTCCGTGCAATCCATTGTGCGGTTACCCTCTACCAGTCCGCTTGGATGATATCATTTTTTGATATCATCACAAGCTGGATCGTATCCTTTTTGAGCCTGTGCTATAGTAGCGCCCCCTTTTCACCAGATGCTTAAAAATTCGCCATGTCGTCAGAACTTCGCTCCGCTTACCCCGCCCACCGTTTCTCCATCGCGCCGATGCTCGACTGGACGGACAGGCACTGCCGTTATTTCCTGCGTCTGCTGTCGCGTAATACGCTGCTGTACACCGAGATGGTGACGACCGGGGCGATTATTCACGGTAAGGGCGACTATCTGGCCTATAGCGAAGAGGAGCATCCGCTGGCGTTGCAGCTGGGCGGCAGCGACCCGGCGGCACTGGCCCACTGTGCGAAGCTGGCGCAGGAGCGGGGCTATGACGAGATCAACCTTAACGTCGGTTGTCCCTCCGACCGCGTGCAGAACGGCATGTTCGGCGCCTGCCTGATGGGCAACGCGCAGCTGGTGGCCGACTGCGTGAAAGCGATGCGCGACGTGGTCTCCATTCCGGTGACGGTGAAAACCCGTATCGGTATCGACGACCAGGACAGCTATGAGTTCCTCTGCGACTTTATCAATACCGTCTCCGGCAACGGCGAGTGCGAGATGTTTATTATCCACGCCCGCAAAGCCTGGCTCTCCGGCCTGAGCCCGAAAGAGAACCGCGAGATCCCGCCGCTGGACTACCCGCGGGTGTATCAGCTGAAGCGTGATTTCCCGCACCTGACCATGTCGATTAACGGCGGCATTAAGTCGCTGGAAGAGGCGAAAGCGCATCTTGAACATATGGACGGCGTAATGGTCGGGCGCGAGGCCTACCAGAACCCGGGCATCCTGACCCAGGTCGATCGCGAAATTTTTGCGGTCGATGGCGCTGACAGCGATCCGGTCTCGGTGGTACGCGCCATGTATCCCTATATTGAACACGAACTGAGTAAAGGCACCTATCTGGGCCACGTTACGCGGCATATGCTGGGGCTGTTCCAGGGGATCCCGGGCGCCCGCCAGTGGCGCCGCTATCTCAGTGAAAATGCCCATAAGGCCGGGGCGGATATCGAGGTGCTGGAGCAGGCGCTGCGTCTGGTTGCCGATAAACAATAAATTTCACTAAAAAGTCGTCAAATTCACCACGCCTCGCTAATTGTTGCGGGGCGTTTTTATTTTAAAATCATGGGCTTAATTTTGGCGCGGTTCTTGTAATACATTGCGTATCGTTGTGACATTGTTCGGGAGAGCGCCATGCTGGAACTACTATTTGTGATTGGATTTTTTGTGATGCTGATGGTGACCGGGATATCCCTGCTGGGGATTATCGCCGCGCTGGTGGTGGCGACCGCAGTGATGTTTATCGGCGGACTCTTTGCGTTGATGCTGAAGCTGCTCCCCTGGCTGCTGCTGGCCGTGGCGGTGGTATGGGTGATACGGGCGATAAAATCACCAAAACTCCCGCAGTATCAGCGCAATAAGCGTTTTCGTTACTAAGGTATTGAGGGGTTCGTCACAACCCTGCAACTTTTCCGGCAGCCAGGCTTAGAACGGAATAGGATTTACTTATCGAATCTGTCACTATGGCTGCCGCTAACGAATTCATCGAGCTGTACCCTACATACAGCCGAACAAAAAAAGAAAGGGCTTCCTTCGGGAAGCCCTAATTCTTTCTGCATTATTCAGGGGATAAGCAAACTCGATCCCTGCGTCGCCCGGCTCTCCAGCACCTCATGCGCGCGCTGCGCATCGCTTAAGGGATACTTCTGCGCTTTAGCCACATCCACCTTAATGACCCCGCTGGCAATCAGCGAAAAGAGCTCGTTGCTGGCCTCTTCCAGCTCTTCACGCGAGGTAATATAACCCTGCAGGGAAGGGCGGGTGACGTACAGGGAGCCTTTCTGGTTCAGAATGCCCAGGTTCACCCCGGTCACCGCGCCGGAGGCGTTGCCAAAGCTGACCATCAGGCCGCGACGTTGCAGACAATCCAGCGACGCCTCCCAGGTATCTTTCCCCACCGAGTCGTAGACCACGCGCAGCTTCTTGCCGCCGGTGATCTCTTTAACCCGCTCGACGATGCTCTCTTCGCGGTAGTTAATCACCTGCCAGGCTCCCGCCTGCAGGGCGCGCTGCGCTTTTTGCGCATTGCCAACGGTACCGATAAGTTTCGCTCCCAGCGCTTTGGCCCACTGGCAGGCGATCAGCCCCACGCCGCCCGCGGCCGCATGGAACAGGAAGGGCTCATCCGGCTTGATTTCATAGGTCTTACGCAGCAGGTAAAAGACGGTCAGCCCTTTCAGGAAGGAGGCCGCCGCCTGTTCAAAAGAGATGGCGTTGGGCAGGATCGCCGCTTTGTCTGCTGGCACGTTGTGAACAGAGCTGTAAGCCCCCAGTGCAGACTGGGCATAGACCACCCGATCGCCCTCTTTAATATGGCTTACCGCGCTGCCGACTTTGACCACCACGCCGGCCGCCTCGGTGCCCAGACCGCTTGGCAGGGAGGGCGGCGGATAGAGCCCGCCGCGGATATAGGTATCGATATAGTTGATACCGATGGCTCTGTTTTCAACCTGGATTTCGTGCTCGCCCGGGGCGGTGGGGGTAAACTCGACCGCCCGTAAAACCTCCGGGCCGCCGTGCTGATGAAATTCAATGCGCGTAGCCATGCTCCCTCCATTAGAATTAGAAAATATGGTAATCTTTCGACCCACTCTCTATCTCGGTAACTCCATTCACTATGGCAGGAAACAAACCCTTCAACAAACAGGCTGAACCCCGCGAGCGCGATCCGCAGCTGGCAGGGTTAAAAGTCCCGCCGCACTCGATTGAAGCGGAACAGTCGGTGTTGGGCGGTTTAATGCTGGATAACGAACGCTGGGACGATGTCGCCGAGCGCGTGGTCACCGATGATTTTTATACCCGCCCGCACCGCCATATCTTCACCGAAATGGCGCGCCTGCAGGAGTCGGGTAGCCCCATCGATCTGATCACCCTCGCCGAGTCGCTGGAGCGTCAGGGTCAGCTGGATAGCGTGGGCGGTTTTGCCTATCTGGCGGAGCTGTCCAAAAACACGCCAAGTGCGGCGAACATTAGCGCTTATGCAGACATCGTGCGTGAACGTGCGGTTGTGCGCGATATGATCGCCGTGGCGAACGAAATCGCCGAAGCCGGCTTCGATCCCCAGGGGCGCAACAGCGACGAACTGCTGGACCTGGCTGAGTCCCGGGTCTTTAAAATCGCCGAAAGCCGCGCCAATAAAGACGAAGGGCCGAAAAACATCGCCGACGTGCTCGACGCTACCGTCTCCCGTATCGAGCAGCTCTTCCAGCAACCGCACGACGGCGTCACAGGGGTAAATACCGGTTATGACGATCTCAATAAAAAGACCGCCGGCCTTCAGCCCTCGGATCTGATTATCGTCGCCGCGCGTCCATCGATGGGTAAAACCACTTTTGCGATGAACCTCGTCGAAAACGCGGCGATGTTGCAGGATAAACCGGTATTGATCTTCAGTCTGGAGATGCCCTCCGAGCAGATCATGATGCGTTCCCTGGCGTCGCTGTCGCGCGTGGATCAGACCCGTATCCGTACCGGCCAGCTCGACGATGAGGACTGGGCGCGGATCTCCGGCACCATGGGCATTCTGCTGGAAAAACGCAACATCTATATCGATGACTCCTCCGGCCTGACCCCGACCGAAGTGCGCTCCCGCGCCCGGCGTATTGCCCGCGAGCACGGCGGTATCGGCCTTATCATGATCGACTACCTGCAGCTGATGCGCGTGCCGTCGCTGTCCGACAACCGTACGCTGGAGATCGCCGAAATCTCCCGCTCGCTGAAGGCGCTGGCCAAAGAGCTACAGGTGCCGGTGGTGGCGCTCTCCCAGCTTAACCGCTCCCTGGAGCAGCGTGCCGACAAGCGCCCGGTTAACTCCGATCTGCGTGAATCGGGCTCTATCGAGCAGGATGCCGACCTGATCATGTTCATCTACCGTGACGAGGTTTATCACGAGAACAGCGATCTGAAGGGCATCGCGGAAATTATTATTGGTAAGCAGCGTAACGGCCCCATCGGCACGGTGCGTCTGACCTTTAACGGCCAGTGGTCGCGTTTTGACAACTACGCAGGACCTCAATACGACGATGAGTAACTCTCCATCATCCTTCACGCCCCGGCGGCGCGAAGGATTGATTCTGGAGCGTCTTTTTCTTAAGGAATTTACATGCAAGCGGCAACTGTCGTAATCAACCGCCGCGCTCTGCGACACAACCTGCAACGCCTGCGTGAACTGGCTCCCGCCAGCAAGCTCGTTGCAGTCGTGAAAGCGAACGCATACGGACACGGTCTTCTGGAGACCGCGCGAACGCTCCCCGATGCCGACGCCTTTGGCGTCGCCCGTCTTGAAGAGGCGCTCCGCCTGCGGGCAGGAGGCATCACCCAGCCCATTTTACTCCTTGAAGGCTTCTTTAACGCCGCCGACCTGAGGGTGATAGCTGACCAGCAGCTGCACACCGCAGTGCATAACGAAGAGCAGCTGGCCGCGCTGGAAGCCGCAGAGCTTAGCGCCCCGGTGAGCGTCTGGATGAAGCTCGACACCGGTATGCACCGTCTGGGCGTGCGCCCGGAGCAGGCCAGCGCTTTTTATCAGCGCCTGAGCCAGTGCCGGAACGTGCGCCAGCCGGTTAATATCGTCAGCCATTTCGCCCGGGCGGACGAGCCGGCGTGCGGTGCCACCGAACGGCAGCTCGACATTTTCAACACCTTCTGCGAAGGCAAGCCGGGGCAGCGCTCTATCGCCGCCTCTGGCGGCATCCTGCTGTGGCCCCAGTCGCACTTTGACTGGGTGCGTCCGGGGATTATTCTCTACGGCGTATCGCCGCTGGATTATCCCTCTATCGGTGCCGATTTTGGCTGCCAGCCGGTGATGTCCCTGACCTCCGCCCTGATCGCCGTGCGCGAACACAAGGCGGGCGAGCCGGTGGGTTACGGCGGAACCTGGATCAGCGAGCGCGACACCCGCCTCGGGGTGGTGGCGATGGGGTATGGCGACGGCTATCCCCGCGCGGCGCCGACGGGTACGCCGGTGCTGGTTAACGGGCGCGAAGTACCCATCGTCGGGCGCGTGGCCATGGATATGATATGCGTCGATCTGGGGCCGGAGGCCAGTGATAAGGCGGGCGACACCGCGGTGATGTGGGGCGAAGGTCTGCCCGTTGAGCGCATTGCTGAATTAACTAAAGTGAGTGCTTACGAACTTATTACGCGCCTGACCTCAAGGGTCGCGATGCACTATATCGATTAAGCCCGCTCGTTCCCTCTCTCTCCACGGGAGAGGGAAACCGCACCCATCGCATCTGCACTAACATCCCCTCGACCTTCTTTCGCTTCCGGTTTATTGTGGAAATCCCTGCCTTACAGATATCCGGAGAACCATCGCGTGTTCCAGAACGTTGACGCCTACGCCGGCGACCCCATCCTCTCCTTAATGGAGCGTTTTAAAGAAGATCCACGCAGCGACAAAGTAAACCTGAGCATCGGTCTTTATTACAACGAAGACGGCATCATTCCAAAGCTGAAGGCCGTGGCGGAAGCCGAAGCGCGGCTTAACGCCACGCCGCACGGCGCCTCGCTCTATCTGCCGATGGAAGGGCTGAACAGCTATCGCAACACCGTTGCGCCGCTGCTGTTCGGGGCCGATCACTCGGTACTGCAGGCTAAACGAGTAGCGACTATCCAGACGCTGGGCGGCTCCGGCGCGCTGAAGGTGGGCGCTGATTTCCTGAAAAAATATTTCCCGGACTCCGGCGTGTGGGTCAGCGACCCGACCTGGGAGAACCACGTTGCCATCTTCGAAGGGGCAGGCTTTAAGGTCGATACCTATCCGTGGTTTGATACCGAAACCAACGGCGTGCGCGTTGCCGCGCTGCTGGAAAAGCTGAACACCCTGCCGGAACGCAGCATTGTGCTGCTGCATCCGTGCTGCCATAACCCGACCGGCGCCGACCTGACCAACGACCAGTGGGATGCGGTTATTGAGGTGCTGAAAGCGCGCAACCTCATCCCGTTCCTCGACATCGCCTACCAGGGCTTTGGCGCGGGCATGGAAGAAGACGCCTACGCCATTCGCGCCATTGCCAGCGCCGGGCTGCCGGCCCTGGTCAGCAACTCGTTCTCTAAAATCTTCTCTCTCTATGGCGAACGCGTAGGTGGCCTCTCGGTTATCTGCGAAGACGAGGAAGCGGCAGGCCGCGTGCTGGGCCAGCTGAAGGCTACCGTGCGCCGGATCTACTCCAGCCCGCCGGCCTTTGGCGCGCAGGTTGTCGCCACCGTATTGGGTGATGCCGCGCTGAAGGCGAGCTGGCTTGCCGAAGTGGAGGCGATGCGCGAGCGTATTCTGGCGATGCGTCAGGCGCTGGTGGAGGTGCTGAAAGAGGCGGTACCGGGCCATAACTTTGACTACCTGCTTAAGCAGCGCGGCATGTTCAGCTATACCGGCCTGAGCGCGGCCCAGGTGGATCGCCTGCGCGACGAGTTTGGCGTCTACCTGATCGCCAGCGGCCGCATGTGCGTGGCCGGATTAAATACCCATAACGTACAGCGCGTGGCGCAGGCCTTTGCTGCTGTAATGTAAGTACTTACTAGCATCCGCCCCCTCGTTCGCAGGGGGCAGTTCTGAAGTGTGATCATTACCCTTTTCTATGAACAATCTGGAATTTCGCCTTTCATTCCTCTGCCGCTGGGGTTATGGTCGAAAATATTTTGACCATCCACGCACATCATAAGAACAACAGACTGAATATTCAGGGGAAAACATGCGCAAGATCACACTGGCGCTCAGCGCCGCCTGCTTATTGTTCACGCTCAGTGGTTCCGTCGTTGCCCGCGCTTCCGCCCCCACGCCGTTGTACGAAGGTACCACGGTGGCGAAACTGGCCGAACAGGCGCCCATTCACTGGGTCTCGGTGGGACAAATAGAAAACAGCCTGCTGGGCCGCCCGCCGATGGCCGTCGGCTTTGATATCGACGACACCGTACTCTTCTCAAGCCCGGGCTTCTGGCGCGGTAAAGAGACCTTTTCGCCCGGGAGTGAGGATTATCTGAAAAACCCCGCCTTCTGGGAGAAGATGAACAACGGCTGGGACGAGTTCAGCATCCCGAAAGAGGTGGCCCGCTCGCTGATCGACATGCACGTAAAGCGCGGGGACAGCATTTACTTCATCACCGGCCGCAGCCAGACCAAAACTGAAACCGTCTCCAAAACGCTGCAGGGCCTGTTTGCTATTCCGGCCGCTAACATGCACCCGGTGATTTTCGCGGGCGACGAGCCCGGGCAAAACAGCAAAACCCAGTGGTTGCAGCAAAAAGGGATCAAGATCTTCTACGGGGATTCCGACAATGACATCGCGGCGGCGCGCGAGGTGGATGCCAGAGGGATCCGCATCCTGCGGGCGTCGAACTCCACCTATCGCCCCCTGCCGATGGCGGGCCAGTTTGGCGAAGAGGTGATCGTTAACTCAGAGTACTGATCTCCGCTCCGGCATCACCGTGATGCCGGGGGCGTCCGGGTTATTTTTTAAGCAAAACGGACGCGTCGGGTTTTACCTTTTCTCGTATTGCTGCACACTTAGAAAGACATTTCATCAAGTGCGGAGCAAGACATGTGGTATCAGCAAACCCTGAAATTAAGCGCGAAACCTCGCGGCTTTCATCTGGTAACGGATGAACTCCTCGGCCAGCTACATGAGCTCTCGCGCGTCAGGGTTGGCCTGCTGCATCTGCTTTTGCAACACACATCCGCGTCTCTCACCCTGAATGAAAACTGCGATCCGACGGTGCGTTCCGATATGGAGCGCCATTTTCTTAAAACCGTTCCGGATAGTGCCCCTTACGAGCACGACTATGAAGGAGAGGACGATATGCCGTCGCATATTAAATCCTCGCTGATGGGCGTCTCGCTGCTGCTTCCCGTCCATAAGGGGCGGCTTCAGCTAGGCACGTGGCAGGGGATCTGGCTGGGAGAACATCGTATCCATGGCGGTTCGCGCACTATTATCGCAACGCTACAAGGGGAAGAGTGATGACCATTTCGGAGATACTGCAATACTGCATGAACAAAAACGGCGCGGAGCAGAGCGTCCATAGCGACTGGAAAGCAACGCAGATCAAGGTGGCCGACGTGCTGTTTGCGATGGTGAAAGAGGTGGAAGGTCGCCCGGCGGCGGCGCTGAAAACCAGCCCGGAGCTGGCAGATCTGCTGCGTCAGCAGCATACCGACGTACGCCCGAGCCAGCATCTGAATAAAGCGCACTGGAGCACGGTCTATCTCGACGGTTCGCTGCCGGACTCGCAGATTTACTACCTGGTGGACGCCTCATATCAGCAGGCGGTAGCGCTGCTGCCAGAAACCACCCGGCAGCAGCTTTCGGTGTGACGATTACAGCATTGGTTTGAGGAAGCGGGCGGTGTGCGAGGCTTCGCACTCTGCCACCGTCTCCGGCGTACCGGAAACGAGGATTTCCCCGCCGCCGCTGCCGCCTTCCGGGCCGAGATCGACAATCCAGTCCGCGGTTTTAATCACGTCAAGGTTGTGCTCAATCACCACTATGGTGTTGCCCTGGTCGCGCAGCTGGTGCAGAACTTCCAGCAGCTGCTGGATATCGGCAAAGTGCAGACCGGTGGTGGGCTCATCCAGAATGTAGAGCGTCTGGCCGGTGCCGCGTTTAGAGAGCTCGCGCGCCAGCTTCACGCGCTGCGCCTCCCCGCCCGACAGGGTAGTGGCCGACTGCCCCAGGCGGATATAGGTCAGGCCCACGTCCATCAGGGTCTGTAGCTTACGCGCCAGCGCAGGCACCGCATCAAAGAACTCACGCGCCTCTTCGATGGTCATATCCAGCACTTCGTGGATCGTCTTGCCTTTGTATTTAATCTCCAGCGTTTCGCGGTTATAGCGTTTGCCTTTGCACTGATCGCATGGCACGTAGATATCCGGCAGGAAGTGCATCTCGACTTTAATCACGCCATCGCCCTGACAGGCTTCACAGCGGCCGCCGCGCACGTTAAAGCTGAAACGTCCTGGCGTATAGCCGCGCGAACGGGACTCCGGCACGCCGGCAAAGAGTTCACGTACGGGCGTGAAGACGCCGGTATAGGTCGCCGGGTTGGAGCGCGGGGTACGGCCAATCGGGCTCTGGTCGATATCGATCACCTTGTCGAAGTGCTCAAGGCCCGTGATATCACGGTACGGCGCCGGCTCGGCCAGCGTCGCCCCGTTCAACTGGGTCTGGGCAATCGGGAACAGGGTATCGTTAATCAGCGTCGATTTACCGGAACCGGATACGCCGGTAATGCAGGTAAACAGGCCGACCGGCAGCGTTAAGGTGACGTCTTTCAGGTTGTTGCCGCGCGCGCCGGTCAGCTTCAGCACTTTTTCCGGGTTAGCGGGTACGCGCTGTTTCGGCACCTCAATCTTGCGTTTACCGCTCATGTACTGGCCGGTAAGGGACTCAGGCACCGCCATAATGGCATCCAGCGGCCCCTCTGCCACGACCTGGCCGCCGTGCACGCCAGCGCCGGGACCGATGTCGATCACGTGGTCAGCGGCGCGGATAGCGTCTTCATCGTGCTCCACCACAATCACCGTGTTACCGAGATCGCGCAGGTGAACCAGGGTGCCGAGCAGGCGTTCGTTATCGCGCTGATGCAGGCCGATAGAGGGCTCATCCAGCACGTACATCACGCCCACCAGGCCGGCGCCAATCTGGCTTGCCAGACGGATACGCTGGGCTTCACCGCCGGAGAGGGTCTCTGCGGAGCGGGAAAGGGTCAGGTAGTTCAGGCCGACGTTGACCAGAAACTTCAGGCGATCGCCAATCTCTTTCAGAACTTTCTCAGCAATTTGTGCCCGCTGGCCGGAAAGCTTCAGGTTATTGAAGAAGTCCATCGCGTGGCCGATGCTCATGTCTGAGATGGTCGGCAGCGGCGTATTCTCCACATAGACGTGGCGTGCTTCGCGACGCAGGCGGGTGCCGTCGCAGGTGGCGCAGGAGCGGTTGCTGATAAATTTCGCCAGATCCTCGCGCACCGCGCTGGATTCGGTCTCTTTATAGCGGCGCTCCATATTGTGCAGCACCCCTTCAAACGGATGACGACGCACGGAGGTATCGCCGCGATCGTTCATGTATTTGAATTCAATGTTCTCTTTACCGGAACCAAACAGCACCACTTTGTGCACCGTTGCGCTCAGGCTCGCCCAGGGGGCTTCGACGTCAAACTTATAGTGATCCGCCAGCGATTTCAGCATCTGGAAGTAGTAGAAGTTACGGCGATCCCAGCCGCGGATAGCACCGCCCGCCAGGGAGAGCTCCGGGTTCTGGATCACGCGATCCGGATCGAAATATTGCTGCACGCCCAGGCCGTCACAGGTCGGGCAGGCGCCCGCCGGGTTGTTGAAGGAGAACAGACGAGGTTCCAGCTCGCGCATGCTGTAGCCGCAGATCGGGCAGGCGAAGTTAGCGGAGAAGAGCAGCTCCTCCACTTTGCTGTCGTCCATGTCCGCCACTACGGCGGTGCCGCCGGAGAGCTCCAGCGCGGTCTCAAAGGACTCGGCCAGACGCGTTGCCATGTCGTCACGCACTTTAAAGCGGTCAATCACCACTTCGATGGTGTGTTTCTTTTGCAGCTCAAGCTTCGGCGGATCCGACAGATCGCACACTTCGCCGTCGATACGGGCGCGGATGTAACCCTGGCTTGCCAGGTTCTCCAGCGTTTTGGTGTGCTCGCCTTTGCGCTCTTTAATGATGGGCGCCAGCAGCATCAGGCGTTTGCCTTCCGGCTGCGCCAGCACGTTATCCACCATCTGGCTGACGGTCTGTGCCGCCAGCGGCACGTCGTGATCCGGGCAGCGCGGCTCGCCTACGCGGGCATACAGCAGGCGCAGGTAGTCATGGATTTCGGTGATGGTCCCCACCGTGGAGCGTGGGTTATGTGAGGTCGATTTCTGTTCGATAGAGATGGCCGGCGATAACCCTTCGATGTGGTCAACGTCCGGCTTTTCCATCAGCGACAGAAACTGGCGCGCATAGGCAGAGAGCGATTCAACATAGCGACGCTGCCCTTCGGCATACAGGGTGTCGAAAGCCAGTGAGGATTTGCCAGAACCCGACAGCCCGGTAACGACGATCAGCTTGTCGCGTGGGATGACGAGATTAATATTTTTGAGATTGTGGGTGCGGGCGCCCCTAACTTCGATCTTATCCATTCACCTTTCCCGGTAGGTAGATACACGGAATGCCTGGTTTGTTTGAAGGACAACCGGCAGAAACGGCTAATTATGACACAAATTAACCTGTCTGGATATACAGTATTGGAATGCAACTTCTGCGGATGTGTGCAACAATGTCTGGTCGCGAACGACGAGTGGAAGATGCCACGCAACTATCAAAATGTCGCATGGAAATGGTACACTCGCGCGTTTACACTATTAAGAAATGTTTTCAGGAGACACGATCATGGCCAGCAGAGGCGTAAACAAGGTGATTCTCGTCGGTAATCTGGGCCAGGACCCGGAAGTACGCTACATGCCGAGTGGTGGTGCAGTTGCCAACATTACGCTGGCTACCTCCGAATCCTGGCGTGATAAAGCGACCGGTGAGATGAAAGAGCAGACCGAATGGCACCGCGTTGTGCTGTTTGGCAAACTGGCAGAAGTGGCCGGTGAATATCTGCGTAAAGGTTCTCAGGTCTATATCGAAGGCCAGCTGCGCACCCGCAAATGGACCGATCAGTCCGGTCAGGAAAAGTACACCACTGAAGTGGTGGTGAACGTGGGCGGCACCATGCAGATGCTGGGCGGCCGTCAGGGCGGCGGCGCACCGGCAGGTGGCGGTCAGCAGCAGCAGGGTAGCTGGGGTCAGCCTCAGCAGCCGCAGGGTGGTAACCAGTTCAGCGGCGGCGCGCAGTCTCGTCCGCAGCAGCAGTCCGCGCCGGCACCTTCTAACGAACCGCCGATGGACTTCGACGACGATATCCCGTTCTGATAACCAGACCGGCGATACGCATAAAAAAACCCAGACTTCGGTCCGGGTTTTTTATTTAGAGAACTAGGTGTACATCACTGGCCAGTCTGGCGGCGTATGGCTCATCGCTTCGACCATAATCTCTTTCATGTTATTCCAGATGGTCGCCGCGTCCAGAAGCGTAATGCCTAACAGGCCGGTAGCAAACCAGCAGGCTGCCGCCACGCCCAGGCAGGTACTGATCACCGCCAGGCCGACGTAATCGGACTTACGAAACTGAATATTCAGCGTGCTGGCCAGAAACATCAGCACCGCGCTAAACAGCGGCCAGCGTAAAAGCACAACACTGGTAGTAATGGTTGCCATAGTACCTATCCTCGAAATGACCGCCGCCGGGCATTGCGATGTTGCTCACGGAGGGTAGCAAACGCGCTATCGGCAGGCTCAGACACATAACAATGAAACGCTGTTTCTTGTTGCATAATATGTGTGAACTATATCACATTAGCTTTTTTATTCGCCAGTAGCGAAGGGCAAAAAATCGGCACATTTTTATCCTTTTTTATCGCTGGAGCGGAGATGAACAAAATATATCTTTGCCTGCTAAGTAACGGTCGTGGGCGAGGTTTCCTGATAATTCATTAGCATATATAAAGTTGTGCACCAGACTGCGCGTTGTACAATATTTACAGCTTATACACTATGGATTATGCTTGATCGGATTAAAAAATTTACTCGTAATAAATAATTCAGGTTTTTGAATTTTCTGGATATTATTATTTCTCTGTTATTTTTTCTATACACACGCATCTCTGGGCTGGCAGTGAAAGGCATTATTTGCCGTTTGCCGACTTCATCCTGACTTATTCATTGCGGTCATTTTCTTTTATTTAATGAGCGCGAAAAAAGAATGAACGAACCACATCGCGAAATCGTTAATGACGGTACGATGGCGCTGCGCGCCCTGGCAAAACTGATGCCGCAGTTGTCATCCCATACCACGCTGCAAGAGTTGCTGGAGTCGATAAATCTTAATCTTGGTGCCAGCCTGAGCTGGGTAACGATAGATGATGGCGCCGACATGCAGCGGGTAGTAAGCGCGGGCGACCTGAGCTGCCACTCTTTTGAGGTGAATGATTTTCTGGCGAGCACCCTGCTGCTGCGGCATCACCGGTCGTGGCGGGTTATCTGCTGGAAAGAGAATATGGGCCGTTACCTCTTTTCAGACCGACATCCGGGCTATAAACAATTGCGCAGCGGCGTTCTCTGTAAAATAACCCCTTACGACCATCCCGGCAGCGGCTATTTTTTCCTCGGCTTTGCCGAACCCCTGAGCCAGCTCTCCGTTCTGAAAGATATCGCCGCCATCCTGGCTGAAAAATTCAAAGACTATTTTACTGAAATTATGGCCCGGGAACGGACGGCGAAAGAGATGCAGCGGATCGTGGCGCAATATAAGACGCTGTTTGAACGCGCCCCGGTACTGATGAACTCTTTTGACCGCCACAGCCGCTGTGTGCTGTGGAATGCAGAGTGTGAAAAGGTCTTTGGCTGGACCCTGGCCGAAATTAACGCCCATGCCGATCCGCTGGCGCTCTTTCACCCGGACCCGGAGGTCTGCCGTCGGGTGCGGGAGTCGGTCAACTCCGCGCCGCTGGAGAATATGTACGAATGGCATCCGGTACGCAGGGACGGCATGCAGCTGACCATCCTCTGGTCAAACATCCGCTTGCCGGACGGCTCTATCCTCAATATTGGCCTCGATATTACCGCGCGAAAACGCGCCGAAAAGCAGCTGGAGATGAAAGCCACCACCGACGATCTCACCGGCTGTTTTAATCGCTCGGCCATTTTGCAGCAGCTCTCCATCGCCCTCGAGGCGGGCCAGCGGCAGGCAGAGGGGCGCCCCTTCAGCGTACTGATGTTTGATCTGGATTTTTTCAAGCAGATTAACGACCAGTGGGGCCATACCGTGGGCGATGCCGCACTGGTACATTTCTGCGATCGCATCCGCGAGCTGAGTCCGGCCGGGGCGGCGCTTGGCCGCGTGGGCGGCGAAGAGTTTTTATTGATTATGCCCGATACCCATAGCGAGGCGGCAATGCAGCTCTCGCTAACGCTGCGCCAGGCGCTCCTCGCCAGGCCGCTGAACGTCGGGGCTAAAACCCTTACCCTTTCGTTCAGCGCCGGGGTGGTGGAGGTAAACGGCGGCCAGCAGGATGCCTCATCACTGCTTATTCGCGCCGATAAGGCGCTGTATGATGCCAAGCGGGCAGGCCGGGGAAAAACAGTAGTGGCAATTGATTATTTATAACGCAGCCAGCAAAGGTTATTGTGAAAATAGCGCTGAGTTTCACGTTGCTGTTGCGCTTTTTTCACGCTGCCAGTAGTTTGACTTAATCAGCGATGCGCAAAGGTGCTAGCGGAAAATCACGCAATCAGACGCAATAAATATTTTACTTAATAAAAACTGGCCCCGTACTTTTAGTTTGGCTTACGGACAAATAATATCGTCATAACCAAATATTAGGTTTTTGATGGTAAAAGTCAGTTGCTAACTTCGCATGATTCATGCAACGTAATCACCTGTTTATCAAAGCATCCGGCCTTCAGTACAACAGGCACATAAAAAGCAGGGATTAAGGGCGGAAATGAATCGTAGCGCACGACGCAAGGTGCTAAGAGGTGTGGGGATCATCATGGTAGTTTTACTGCCGGTGATGCTCGCGCTTTGGTTTGCCCAGCTGCGTGCCGTATCCGAAACCAGCTCGCAATTACGTTCATTTGCGCATCTCGCCCTTGATAAAACCGAACTGGTTATTCAACAGGTCAATTTAGCCCGCAGCGCGGCAGAAAAATATAACGGTAATATCTGCACCCCGGCCCATCGTCAGTATATGCTTAATATCGTCCGCGGCCGTCTCTATATTTCAGATCTTATTTATGCCAACGGGCATGATTTTATCTGTTCGACGATATTAACGCCGGATAATGCTTATGTTATGCCGGATGCCAATTTTATCCGTAAGCCCGACGTTGCCATTTATTATTTCCGTGATACCCCTTTCTTTGCGGGTTATCAGATGACATATATGCAGCAGGGTAATTATGTGGTGGTAGTTAATCCGCTCTCTTATAGCGAAGTGATGTCGGCGGACCACTCCCTGTCCTGGGGAATATTCGATACCGTTACCAACGCTTTTTTCTCGGTCAGCGAACAGGCGGATAAAAAGTTATTACATACCCTGATTGAAGATAATGAAACCTCCTTCCACAAGGATGGCCGTTTTTACACTATTGTTCGCTCAGATAAACGTCCGATAGCGACAATAGTCTCAACCACCAGCCAGCGCTTTTACGATGTGCTCTACCATCAGGCGACGCTAACCCTGCCGCTGGGCATGATCTGTAGCATTATTGTGTTATTAGTCTGGTCACGCACCCAGCGCGAATTTAATTCGCCGGGGCGTTTATTACACAGGGCATTAAATAATCGTCAGCTTCGCGTTCATTATCAGCCGATTATCGATATCAAAAATAACCAGTGCGTGGGCGCCGAAGCCCTGCTGCGCTGGCCGGGTTTTGCCGGTCCGGTGATGAGCCCCGCCGAATTTATTCCGCTGGCGGAAAAAGAGGGGATGATCGAGCGCATCACCGATTACGTAGTAGAAGAGGTCTTTACCGATCTGGGCCAGTTCCTCGCCGCCAACCCGCACCTCTATGTGTCGATTAACCTCTCTGCCTCCGATTTTCACTCTTCACGCCTGATTGCCATGATTGGCGAAAAGGCCCGGCATTACGCCGTGCGGGCGCAGCAGATTAAAATCGAGGTGACCGAGCGCGGTTTTATCGATGTGCCGAAAACAACGCCGGTGATCCAGGCGTTTCGGCAGGCGGGCTATGAAGTGGCGATCGATGATTTCGGCACCGGTTATTCCAACCTGCATAACCTCTATTCACTGAACGTCGATATTCTGAAAATCGACAAATCCTTTATCGACACCCTGACCACCAACAGCACCAGCCATCTGATTGCTGAACACATCATTGAGATGGCGCAGAGCCTGCGTCTGAAGACCATCGCCGAAGGGGTGGAGACGGCGGAGCAGGTCGCGTGGCTCTATAAGCGCGGCGTGCACTATTGTCAGGGCTGGCACTTTGCGAAGGCCATGTCGCCCCACGACTTTATGAGCTGGCAGCTCCAGCCTGCTGACGCGCCGGTTGCCCGCGCCATTCATTAACCTGATGGCGATAATCGCTCGGCGTGCGATCGAACTCGCGGCGGAACACGCGGGAGAAGGTCTGCTGCGAGACGTAGCCTAAATCCATCGCGATATCAAAAATCGGCCGCTGGCTGGTGCGTAGCGCCTGGGCGGCCAGCAGCAACCGGCGCTGGCGAATATACTCGCCCAGCGTCTGGCGCATCACGTTGCGGAACATTCTCTGCAAGTACCACTTCGAGTAACCCGACTTTTTTGCCACCACGTCAATGTTTAACGGCTGATCGATGTGTTCATCAATCCATTCGATAAGGGTCTCAATAATCTGCTGATGTGACATAAAACTGCCTCTCTTCGGATAAACCTGTATCGGTTGTTCGTCGTTTTGTCTGCGGGGGAGTATAATTCCTCAAGTTAACTTGAGGTAAAGAGGTTTTATGGAAAAGAAATTACCGCGTATTAAAGCGCTGCTAACGCCGGGCGAGGTGGCAAAGCGTAGCGGGGTGGCGGTCTCAGCGCTGCATTTCTATGAAAGCAAAGGCTTAATCAAAAGTATTCGCAACGCCGGCAACCAGCGACGCTATACTCGTGATGTGCTGCGCTATGTGGCGATCATTAAGATTGCCCAGCGGATAGGCATTCCTCTTGCGACCATCGGCGATGCGTTAGGCGTCCTGCCGGAGGGGCATAGCCTGAGCGCCAGAGAGTGGAAACAGCTCTCGTCCCAGTGGCGCGAAGAGCTGGATCGCCGCATTCACACCCTGATGGCTCTGCGCGATGAGCTTGACAGCTGTATCGGCTGCGGCTGCCTGTCGCGCAGCGACTGTCCGCTGCGTAACCCCGGCGACCGGCTGGGCGAACAGGGGACCGGGGCGCGTCTGCTGGAGGACGATGCCCAGAACGCATAAAAAACTAAAGCGCCAAAAAGGCGCTTTAGTTTGTTTCCGGTCTCTGTCTTTCGCTCTATCCCGTTCTGTTCACAGGAGGGTTTCCCCCGACATCAGCACCCCTCAGTCGAGCTGTTTGGAGGTTCCGGTTTGTGCTGACACTTTAAGTCTATCCAGGACGCCTCTCTTTGCCAGCGGCATTGAGCAAAATCTCGCCAAAATTTTTTCGCCAGGTTGCGCAATTTTCTATAGTGAGTTTGTATGAATCTCAGGAGACGCCCATGATTACGGTTCACCATCTCAATAAATCCCGATCCCAACGCGTCCTCTGGGCGCTGGAAGAGCTCTCGCAGCCTTACCAGATTGTTCGCTACGAGCGTGAAAAAACCATGCTGGCGCCCCCGGCGCTGAAAAAGATCCACCCGCTGGGGAAATCGCCGGTGGTGGAGGATAACGGCCTGATCCTCGCGGAGTCCGGTGCGATCCTGGAATATTTACAGGAGACCTACGACAGCGCGTCGCAGCTCAAGCCCGTTAACCCTGAGCAGAAGCTGGACTACCGCTTCTGGCTCCACTATGCCGAAGGTTCGCTGATGCCCTTGCTGATGATGAAGCTGGTCTTTTCCAGCCTCGGCAAACCGCCGGTGCCTTTCGGGCTGCGTTCGATCGGCAAAATGCTGGGGCAGGGGGTGCAGAAGGCGTACCTCAATAAACAGCTCGAAACCCACGCCCGTTACCTGGAGTCCTGGCTCTCTACCCACAGCTGGTTCGCCGGCGAGCATCTCAGCATGGCGGATATTCAGATGAGTTTTCCGGTTTTCGCCCTGCTGGCGCGCGGCGGCATTGACGATCTGCCCCACCTGCAGGCGTGGAAGAAAAAGGTTGAGCAGCGTCCGGGCTGGCAGCGGGCGATTGAGCAGGGCGGGCCGTTTGAACTCCCCGGCGAGAAGTAATTTGTTGCCACTTTGCGCATTCACGATAACGTTTGCGCATCCTCTGGCTATTTCTTCAGCGCCATAAGTGAATTTATGTGAAAAAGAGCAAAGTTAAGTTGAAAAGGCCCGCCAGAAGGCTGGATAATCGTTTGCCTTAATTTCACCACCCGTTTTTTAAGCGCGGAGCTAAACGTTTGCTTTTTTTGTGGCGCCCCTTTTCGTCGCAAACGCAGCACATGGATTAGACGTTTCGCTGGCAGTGGAGTCTCCACCACGCTTACTAAACGAATGATAAAAAATCTTCAGGGGATGTTTTCTATGTCTACGCCATCTGCGCGTAATGGCGGCTCGCTCGACGCCATGTTTAAAATTTCTGCCCGCGGCAGCACCGTGCGTCAGGAGATCCTTGCCGGTCTGACAACCTTCCTGGCCATGGTCTACTCGGTGATCGTGGTACCGGGCATGCTGGGTAAAGCGGGTTTCCCACCGGCAGCGGTATTTGTGGCTACCTGTCTGGTAGCAGGTGTGGGCTCTATCGTGATGGGCCTGTGGGCAAACCTGCCGCTGGCGATCGGTTGCGCTATCTCGCTGACCGCCTTCACCGCCTTTAGCCTGGTGCTGGGCCAGCAGATTAGCGTGCCCGTGGCGCTGGGCGCCGTCTTCCTGATGGGCGTGCTCTTCACGGTTATCTCCGCCACCGGCATTCGTAGCTGGATCTTGCGCAACCTGCCGCAGGGCGTGGCGCATGGTACCGGGATCGGTATCGGCCTGTTCCTGCTGCTGATTGCCGCCAACGGCGTGGGTCTGGTAGTCAAGAACCCGCTGGACGGGCTGCCGGTTGCGCTGGGCCACTTCGCCAGCTTCCCGGTGATCATGTCCCTGATTGGCCTCGCCGTTATTATCGGCCTGGAAAAACTGAAGGTGCCGGGCGGCATTCTGCTGACCATTATCGGCGTCTCCATTGTGGGGCTGATTTTTGACCCAGCCGTGCACTTCTCCGGTATTTTCGCCATGCCATCCCTCAGCGATGAGCAGGGCAACTCCCTGATTGGCAGCCTGGATATCGTGGGCGCGCTCAACCCGCTGGTTCTGCCGAGCGTGCTGGCGCTGGTCATGACCGCGGTATTCGACGCCACCGGCACCATCCGTGCGGTCGCGGGCCAGGCAAACCTGCTGGATAAAGACGGCCAGATTATCGATGGCGGCAAAGCGCTGACCACCGACTCCCTGAGCAGCGTCTTCTCCGGACTGGTCGGTGCGGCCCCGGCGGCGGTGTACATTGAATCCGCAGCGGGTACGGCGGCGGGCGGCAAAACCGGCCTGACGGCAATCACCGTTGGCGTGCTGTTCCTGCTGATCCTCTTCCTCTCCCCGCTCTCTTACCTGGTGCCGGCTTACGCCACCGCACCGGCGCTGATGTACGTTGGCCTGCTGATGCTGAGCAACGTGGCGAAAATCGACTTTGCCGATTTCGTGGATGCGATGGCGGGGCTGATCACCGCGGTCTTTATCGTGCTGACCTGTAACATCGTAACCGGCATCATGATCGGTTTCGCCTCGCTGGTGATTGGTCGTCTGGTATCGGGCGAATGGCGCAAGCTGAACATCGGTACCGTGGTGATCGCCGTGGCGCTGGTGGCCTTCTACGCGGGCGGCTGGGCAATTTAATTTTGACCATTCCTGCTAAAACGGGTGGCGATGGCCGCCCGTTTTTATTTTCGGACCACATCTGGTTGCCATTTGCGTTACTCTTTTGAAGATAGAATAAAAGGCACGACGCCTTGAGTTAGGTTTACAAGAAACGCAGCAAACAGGGAACGCATGGAAATCTTCTTCACAATACTCATCATGACCCTTGTGGTCTCACTCTCCGGGGTAATCACACGCGTATTGCCCTTCCAGCTACCGCTACCGCTCATGCAGATCGCCATCGGGGCGCTGCTGGCGTGGCCAACCTTTGGCCTGCACGTCGAGTTCGATCCCGAGCTGTTTCTGGTCCTGTTTATTCCGCCGCTGCTCTTTGCCGACGGCTGGAAAACCCCCACCCGTGAGTTTCTGGAGCACGGCCGCGAGATCTTAGGGCTGGCGCTGGCGCTGGTGGTGGTCACCGTGGTCGGCATCGGTTTTCTCATCTACTGGGTGGTGCCGGGTATCCCGCTGATACCGGCCTTTGCGCTGGCCGCGGTGCTCTCTCCTACCGACGCCGTGGCGCTCTCGGGGATCGTGGGCGAAGGGCGCATCCCGAAAAAAATCATGGGCATTTTGCAGGGCGAGGCGCTGATGAACGACGCCTCCGGCCTGGTCGCCCTTAAATTTGCCGTCGCCGTGGCGATGGGCACCATGGTCTTCACCGTCGGTGGCGCCAGCCTTGAGTTCCTGAAGGTGGCGATTGGCGGGATCCTGGCAGGCTTTGTGGTGAGCTGGCTGTATGGTCGCTCGCTGGGCTTCCTCAGCCGCTGGGGCGGCGATGAGCCGGCTACCCAGATTGTGCTGCTGTTCCTGCTGCCGTTCGCCTCTTACCTGATTGCGGAACACATTGGTGTGTCGGGCATTCTGGCGGCGGTGGCGGCCGGGATGACCATCACCCGTGCGGGCGTAATGCGCCGCGCGCCGCTGGCGATGCGCCTGCGTGCCAACAGTACCTGGTCAATGCTGGAGTTTGTCTTTAACGGCATGGTCTTCCTGCTGCTGGGCCTGCAATTGCCGGGCATTCTGGAGTCGTCGCTGGTGGCGGCAGAGGCCGATCCCAACGTTGAAACCTGGATGCTGTTTACCGATATCGTGCTGATCTACGCCGCCCTGATGCTGGTGCGTTTCGGCTGGCTGTGGACCATGAAAAGGTTCAGCGTGCGCTTCCTGAAGAACAAGCCGATGGAGTTTGGCGGCTGGACTACCCGCGAGCTGCTGATCTCCACCTTCGCCGGGGTGCGTGGGGCAATCACCCTCGCCGGTGTGCTCTCCATTCCGCTGCTGCTGCCGACCGGGGACGTCTTCCCGGCGCGCTACGAGCTGGTGTTCCTCGCCGCAGGGGTGATCCTCTTCTCGCTGTTTGTGGGCGTGGTGATGCTGCCGATCCTGCTGCAACATATGGAAGTAGCGGATCACGTTCAGCAGCATAAAGAGGCGCGTATTGCCCGGGCGGCGACCGCCGAAGTGGCGATTGTCACCATTCAGAAGATGGAAGAGCGGCTGGCGGCGGATACCGAAGAGAACATCGATAACCAGCTGCTGAAAGAGGTGAGTTCGCGGGTGATCGGTAACTTGCGCCGCCGTGCGGACGGGCGCAACGACGCCGAAAGCTCAATGATGGAAGAGAACCTGGAGCGCCGCTTCCGCCTGGCGGCGCTGCGCGCCGAGCGTGCCGAGCTGTACCACCTGCGCGCCACCCGGGAGATCAGCAACGAGACGCTGCAAAAACTGCTGCACGATCTCGACCTGATGGAAGCCCTGCTGATCGAGAAAAAGTAGCCGTAAATGCGGCCTGATGCCCTCACCCCGCCCCTATCCCACGGGGAGAGGGTGCAAACACTAAAAACGGTAACCTGACGGTTACCGTTTTGCATTTACCTCGGAACCCAGAACCCTTCGCAGCAGGTCAGCCACGCCTGGGCGCTGTGGGAAAGATAGACCCCCTCCCGCCAGATCATCCCCAGCTGCCAGCGCAGATCGCTCTCCAGCGGGATCCAGCGCAGGGTATTTTTGTCCAGCCGCTCGCAGATGGGCTGCGGCAAAATGGCAATACCCACCCCGGCCTGCACCATGGCCGCCAGGAAGTCCCACTGCCCGCTGCGCACCGCGATGCGCGGCTTCACGTCGTGCTGGTTAAAGAGCTGCATCAGCTGGCGGCTGAGGGCGAAATCTTCGTTGTAGATAAGCAGCGGGTGCCCGGCCAGCAGCTCGGGTTTTACGGTCTCCACCTCCAGCCAGTGGCCCGAGCGCGGCACCAGCACGCAGAGCGGGTGGCTAAACAGCGGTAGGGTGGCAAGACCGCTCTCTTCTTCAACGGGCAGAGCGGTCATGGCCAGATCCAGCTCGCCGTTGATCACCGCCTGCTGCACGGTTAAGCCGCCGAATTCAGAAATTTTAAGCTCGACGCCGGGATAGCGCTGGCGATAGAGGCTGATGGGCCCGGCCATCATCATCCCTACCATTGGCGGAATGCCGAGGCGCAGCAGCCCTTTATTGAGATGGTTAATGTCGCTGAGCTCGGCTTCGAGCTGGCGAAACTCCGCCAGGATCGCCAGGCCGCGCTCAAAGACCACGCGGCCGGTATCGGTCAGCAGCAGCTTGCGCCCGTCGCGCAGCAACAGGGTACAGTTCAGCTCATCTTCGAGGTTTTTCAGCATCTTGCTAATGGTGGGTTGCGTAACAAATAACTTCTCCGCTGCGCGAGTAAAACTCTGCTGGCGTACCACTTCGACAAAATAGCGCAGCGTTCTGATGTCCATAATTATTCCTCGGAACTATACCTCCGATGATTTTAATTCATTTCAGTCGATTACGGGGGCTCTCTATACTGGCGCTCCGTCTCATTTTTGAGGAAATAAGCCATGGCCATGGCGTTAACACGTATTACGCCTGCCGTTGTGCAACGACTCCAGGTGCCGGTTCAGGTACTGCTCTATGCCGTACTCTTCGTTTTTGCGGACGCCCTCGTTAACTGGCTGCATTTACCGCTGCCCGCCAATCTGGTGGGGATGCTGCTGATGCTGACCCTGATCCTCTGTCGCATCATCCCCCTGAACTGGGTGCGGGCCGGCGCGCGCTGGCTGCTGGCGGAGATGCTGCTGTTCTTTGTTCCGGCGGTGGTGGCGGTGGTGAACTATGTCCAGCTGCTGCTGGTTGACGGCTGGCGCATCTTTGCGGTTATTGCCCTGAGCACGCTGATGGTGCTGGGGGCCACCGCGTGGGTGGTGGATAAGGTCTATCGCTATGAAATCAGCAGGCAGCAAAAATGAGCTCTTTTCAGGTAAGCCTGCTCTGTCTGGTCGTGACCCTGGTGGTCTACTTCGCTAATAAACGCCTCTATCGTCGCTTTCGCAAACTGCCCCTGATGCCGCTGGTCTTTACGCCGCTGCTGCTGGTGCTGATGCTGGTCTTTGGCCATATCTCCTGGCAGAGCTACATTGGCGAATCCCACTGGCTGCTGTGGCTGCTCGGCCCGGCGACCATCGCCTTTGCGGTACCGGTATATGACAATCTGGCGGTGATCAAACGTCACTGGATGTCGCTGAGCGCAGGAGTGGTCACCGCCACGGTGGTAGCCGTGACCAGCTCGGTCTGGCTGGCGCGGCTTTTTACTCTTCCCGATGAGATCCAGCGCAGCCTGGCGGTGCGCTCGGTGACCACCCCCTTTGCGCTGGCGGCGGCAAAGCCGCTGGGCGGTCAGCCGGACCTGGTAGCGCTGTTTGTGGTGGTGACCGGCGTATTTGGTATGGCGGTGGGGGATATGCTCTTTTTACGGCTCGCTATTCGCGAAGGGATGGCGAAAGGGGCCGGATTTGGCGCCGCCTCCCACGGAGCGGGCACCGCGCGCTCTTATGAGCTGGGCCAGCAGGAGGGAGTAGTCGCAAGCCTGGTGATGATGCTCTCCGGGGTGGTGATGGTGCTGGTCGCGCCGCTGGTGGCCTGGGCGATGTTCTGATGAGCACGAAAAATCCCCGGCCAGAGTGGCCGGGGAGAGAGGGTTTAGTGCGCGCGGCCCTGCTCGACGCCGAGACCGGTTTGTGAACGGATAAACTGGGCGCGGAACTTCTCACGCTCCAGGTTACCCTCCGGCGAGTTGTCAGTGGCCGAGAAGACCCAGATGCCGATAAAGGCCACGGCAATGGAGAATAGCGCCGGGTACTCATACGGGAAGATGGCGCTTTCGTGGCCGAGGATCTGCACCCAGATGGTCGGGCCGAGGATCATCAGAATCACCGCCGTCAGCAGGCCCAGCCAGCCGCCAATCATCGCCCCGCGGGTGGTCAGCTTCGACCAGTACATCGAGAGCAGAATGATCGGGAAGTTACAGCTTGCCGCAATCGAGAAGGCCAGCCCCACCATAAAGGCGATGTTCTGATTCTCGAACAGGATCCCCAGCAGAATGGCGATCACCCCCAGCACCAGTACGGTGATTTTGGAGACTCGCAGCTCGTCACGCTCGGAGGCGCCTTTACGCCAGACGTTGGCATAGAGGTCGTGAGAGACCGCCGAAGCGCCCGCCAGCGTCAGGCCTGCCACCACCGCCAGGATAGTGGCGAAGGCCACGGCAGAGATAAAGCCTAAGAACAGGTTGCCGCCCACCGCGTCTGCCAGATGCACCGCCGCCATGTTATTACCGCCAATCAGCGCTCCCGCCGCGTCTTTAAACGCCGGGTTTGCCCCTACCAGCATGATGGCGCCGAAGCCGATAATAAAGGTCAGGATATAGAAGTAACCCATAAAGCCGGTGGCGTAGAAGACGCTCTTACGCGCTTCGCGCGCATCTGACACGGTGAAGAAACGCATCAGGATATGCGGCAGACCGGCGGTACCGAACATCAGCCCCAGACCTAACGACAGGGCGGATATCGGATCTTTAACCAGCCCGCCTGGGCTCATGATGGCTTCCCCTTTCGGGTGTACCGCCATCGCTTCAGTGAAGAGATTGTTGAAGCTGAAGCCGACGTGCTTCATTACCATAAAGGCCATAAAGCTGGCACCGAACAGCAGCAGCACCGCTTTGATGATCTGCACCCAGGTGGTGGCGAGCATGCCACCAAACAGGACGTACAGCACCATCAGCACCCCGACCAGCACCACCGCGATGTGGTAGTTCAGGCCGAACAGCAGCTGGATCAGTTTACCGGCGCCCACCATCTGGGCGATCAGATAGAGGGCCACCACCACCAGCGAGCCGCAGGCGGAGAGGGTACGAATCGGCCCCTGCTTCAGGCGGTACGAGGCCACGTCGGCAAAGGTATAGCGCCCGAGATTACGCAGGCGTTCGGCGATCAGGAACAGAATAATCGGCCAGCCCACCAGGAAGCCCAGGGAGTAGATCAGCCCGTCGTAGCCGGAGGTGTAAACCAGCGCCGAGATGCCGAGGAAAGAGGCCGCCGACATAAAGTCCCCGGCGATGGCTAAGCCGTTCTGGAAACCGGTGATATTACCGCCAGCGGTATAGTAGTCGCTGCGCGAGCGCACGCGCTTTGATGCCCAGTAGGTGATGTAGAGCGTCAGCAGCACGAAGATCAGGAACATCACAATCGCCTGCCAGTTGGTCGGCTGGCGTTCAACCGCGCCGGTAATGGCATCGGCGGCGTTGGCCGCGAAGGGAAGGGCGGCGGCCAGGGCTGTCAGGATCCTCTTCATGATGCTTTTACCTCGCGCAGAACCGCTTTATTGAGGCGATCGAATTCGCCGTTGGCCCGCCAGACGTATACGCCGGTCAGCACAAACGAAATAATAATTACCCCAATACCGATAGGAATACCGCGGGTTACGCTGGTGCCTGCATGCAGCGGGGTGCCCAGCCAGTGCGGCGCAAAGGCGATAAGCAGAATAAAGCCCACGTAGATGATCAGCATGATAATAGAGAGCATGAAGGCAAACCGTTGCCGTTTATCCACGAGCTCCCTGTAGTGCGCACTGTTCTCTATCTGCTGACAAATATCGTTATTCATCACAGAGTCTCCAAAGGTAAGGTTGGTTTGTTTTTAGTCCCCTCTCCCCTGGGGGGAGAGGGTGAGGGGAAAGAAGGTGCGGTTGAATACCTTCACCCCAGCCCTCTCCCAAAGGGAGAGGGAGAAAAGATTACGGCCCTCTCCGACAGGGAGAGGGAGAAAACACTATGAAGGCATTGCGATGGCCTGCTTCTCTTCGAGCAGTTTTTCCACCACGCCAGGATCGGCAAGGGTTGAGGTATCGCCGAGATTGCTGGTATCTCCGGCGGCGATTTTGCGCAGAATGCGGCGCATGATCTTGCCGGAGCGGGTTTTCGGCAGCGAGTCGGTCCAGTGCAGCACGTCCGGCGTGGCCAGCGGGCCAATCTCTTTACGCACCCAGTTACGCACGTCGGTATAGAGCTCCGGCGACGGCTCTTCGCCGTGGTTTAAGGTGACGTAGGCGTAAATCGCCTGGCCTTTAATGTTGTGCGGAATACCCACCACGGCGGCTTCGGCAATCTTCGGATGGGATACCAGCGCCGACTCAATTTCGGCGGTGCCCAGACGGTGGCCTGAGACGTTCAGCACATCATCCACGCGCCCGGTGATCCAGTAGTAGCCGTCCTCGTCGCGACGGGCACCGTCACCACTGAAGTACATGTTTTTAAAGGTAGAGAAGTAGGTCTGCTCGAAGCGGTCGTGATCGCCAAACAGGGTACGCGCCTGGCCAGGCCAGGAGTCGGTGATGACCAGGTTGCCCTCGGTGGCCCCCTCCAGCGCGTTGCCTTCGTTATCCACCAGCGCCGGCTGCACGCCGAAGAAGGGGCGGGTAGCCGAGCCGGCTTTCAGCTGCGTGGCGCCCGGCAGGGGGGTGATCATGAACCCGCCGGTCTCGGTCTGCCACCAGGTGTCCATTACCGGGCACTTCTCGTTGCCGATTTTCTTCCAGTACCACTCCCAGGCTTCCGGGTTGATAGGCTCGCCCACGGAGCCAAGAATACGCAGGGAGGAGCGGTCGGTGCCGTCGATAGCCTTATCGCCTTCGGCCATCAGGGCGCGGATGGCGGTAGGGGCGGTGTAGAGAATATTGACCTTGTGCTTGTCCACCACCTGGCTCATGCGCGCCGGAGTCGGCCAGTTAGGCACCCCTTCGAACATCAGGGTGGTGGCGCCGCAGGCCAGCGGGCCATACAGCAGATAGCTGTGGCCGGTGACCCAGCCCACGTCGGCGGTGCACCAGTAGATATCACCCTGATGATAATCAAAGACATACTTAAAGGTAGTGGCCGCGTACACCAGATAGCCGCCGGTGGTGTGCAGAACCCCTTTCGGCTTGCCGGTGGAGCCGGAGGTATAGAGGATAAAGAGCGGATCTTCCGCGTTCATCGCTTCCGGCTGGTGCTGGTCGCTGGCCTGTTCAATCAGGTCGCTCCACCAGAGATCGCGCCCCGCTTTCCAGTCAATCTGATTACCGGTGCGTTTGAGCACGATCACGCTGGTCACGCTATTCACGTTCGGGTTGTTTAGCGCGTCATCAACGTTCTTTTTCAGCGGAATGGAACGGCCAGCGCGCACCCCCTCATCGGCGGTGATCACCAGCTTTGAGCTGGAGTCGATAATGCGCCCGGCCACCGCTTCCGGCGAGAAACCGCCAAAAATAACCGAATGCACGGCGCCGATGCGGGCGCAGGCCAGCATCGCTACCGCCGCTTCCGGCACCATCGGCATATAGATAGCGACCACGTCGCCTTTTTTGATCCCCTGAGCGAGGAGAACGTTGGCAAAGCGGCAGACGTCACGGTGCAGCTCGCGGTAGGTGATGTTTTTGCTCTGAGAGGCGTCGTCGCCCTCCCAGATAATGGCGGTCTGGTCGCCGCGCTCGGCAAGATGGCGATCAAGGCAGTTGGCTGCGAGGTTCAGGGTGCCGTCTTCATACCATTTGATCGAGATATTGCCCGGCGCGAAAGAGCTGTTTTTCACCTTCTGATAAGGGGTGATCCAGTCAAGAATTTTGCCCTGTTCCCCCCAGAAGGCGTCAGGGTCGGTAATCGATTGCTGATACTTCTGCTCGTACTGTTCCGGATTGATCAGGCAGCGGTCCGCAATATTTGCGGGAATGTCGTGTTTGTGTACTTGGCTCATGGCTTTTTTTCTCCTTGTAAGATGTTAATGATATGTCGCAAAAACGTTAATAACAGGGGATTAGACAGCTTTGTTTACTATTTGGGCGACAGATCACGCAATCTTTCAGGAGCTTAAAAAGTAGCCAAATGACACTTTGAGCATTAATAATTACCTGGAATTATTATTTGCATTTATGGATAAAAAAGCGTTTTTATAACAAAAGGTTATTTATCATTACTGATACAAATTAGCGTCATAACCCTTTTTATCAGGCAAATCACTTGTTCTTAAAGGCTTGCACAGCATGGCACGCAAGTGGTACTGATACGGCGCGTTAAAAAACCCCATAAATGAACGCAACACAATTCATACCCTTTCAGTATGTGTCGATCTCATCTGTAAACGAGGTCGATCACGTCGTATTGAGGAAGTCTGTTTTTATGAAAAACGTGAAAGTCAGCCTGGCCTGGCAAATTTTGCTGGCCCTTGTGCTGGGCATTTTGCTGGGCAGTTATCTCCATTATCACAGCGACAGCCGCGATTGGCTGATTGCGAACCTGCTGTCGCCAGCTGGCGATATCTTTATTCATCTGATTAAGATGATTGTGGTGCCGATTGTGATTTCGACTCTGGTAGTTGGAATTGCAGGCGTAGGTGACGCGAAGCAACTGGGACGTATCGGCGCGAAAACCATCCTTTATTTCGAAGTGATCACTACGGTGGCTATCATTCTTGGCATCACGCTGGCGAATGTATTCCAGCCGGGCGCGGGCATTGATATGTCCCAGCTGGCAACGGTGGATATTTCGAAATACCAAAGCACAACGGCAGAAGTGCAAAGCCATGCCCATGGCCTGATGGGAACCATATTGTCGCTGGTACCAACCAATATCGTCGCGTCGATGGCGAAGGGCGATATGCTGCCGATTATCTTCTTCTCGGTGCTGTTTGGCCTGGGTCTGGCGTCGCTGCCCGCCACCCACCGTGAACCGCTGGTGACGGTGTTCCGCTCTATTTCCGAAACCATGTTCAAAGTGACCCACATGGTAATGCGCTATGCGCCGGTAGGGGTGTTCGCCCTCATCTCCGTCACCGTGGCGAACTTCGGTTTTGCCTCCCTGTGGCCGCTGGCGAAGCTGGTGATCCTGGTGCACTTCGCCATCATCTTCTTTGCGCTGGTGGTGCTGGGCATAGTGGCGCGCATGTGCGGGCTGAGCATCTGGATCCTGATCCGCATCCTCAAGGATGAGCTGATTCTGGCTTACTCCACCGCCAGCTCTGAAAGCGTACTGCCGCGTATCATTGAGAAGATGGAGGCCTACGGTGCGCCGGCGTCCATCACCAGCTTTGTGGTGCCGACCGGGTACTCCTTTAACCTCGACGGCTCGACGCTCTACCAGAGTATTGCGGCAATCTTTATTGCCCAGCTGTACGGCATTGACCTCTCCCTGTGGCAGGAGATCGTACTGGTGCTGACGCTGATGGTTACCTCCAAAGGAATTGCAGGGGTGCCAGGCGTCTCCTTCGTGGTGCTGCTGGCGACCCTGGGCAGCGTGGGGATCCCGCTGGAAGGGCTGGCGTTTATTGCTGGCGTTGACCGTATCCTCGATATGGCGCGTACCGCGCTGAACGTGGTGGGCAATGCCCTGGCCGTGCTGGTGATCTCCAAGTGGGAACATAAATTCGACCGTAAGAAAGCGCTCGCCTATGAGCGCGACGTGCTGGGTCGTTTTGATAAGACTGCCGATCGATAAGCATGCTTCCGCCCTCCTCGTGAGGGCGGACTTTTATTCCCCGCTTAACGCCTCAAACTCTTCGCATCCGGTATCAAAGCCTTCGCTACAGCTCAGATTAAACCAGTAAAGCGCCTTCTGTTTATTAGGCGTAATAAAGCCTTTCTCTCCCTGCTGAAACACCTTACCCGCCCAGTACTCGGCATAGCCGGTGCGTGAAAGCAGCGAGCTGCGCTTAAACCAGTCCGCCGCGACGACATCATCCTGCACCACCTCCACGCCGTTGGCGTAGATCAGCCCCAGCAGCTGCCGGGCATCGACGGCGGCGTCGTCTTCGTCATTCTCCGCCGCTTTTTCCAGCAGGGTCAGCGCCTGCGGATAGTCGGTGTCGCCGGCCGCGCTGTTCACCAGCAGGCGCGCCAGCATCACCGCCCCCGGCGTGCTGCCCGCCAGCATCGCCTGCTGCGCCAGCCCTTTGGCCTGGAGATAATCGCCGTGCTTAAACTTAATCTGCGACAGCAGGGCCATGGCATCCACGTCGCCACCGGTGGCGGCCTTTTCGGCCCAGCGTTCGGCCTGTTTATCGTCGCCGGAGCTGTACCAGGTCTCAGCAAGCAAATACTGCGCGCGGCTGTTGCCCGCTTCGGCTTCGGCCTGGTACTGGCTGCCAATCCCCTCGGCATAGGCCAGCGAGGAGCACAACAACAGCAGGAGAGAGAGGTGTTTCATGTTTAGTAGTCGTTTGGGTACATGCGCGAAGTATAAGCGGGGTTTATGAAGAAAAAAAAGGTGCGTTAAGGCTCAACCAACCACAAGCCGGGCGGGAAACCCCGCCCGCTGAAGTTAGCCTGCACCGCAGGCTAATTTTGCCGCCACTTCATGTTGCCCGCTCTTTATTGTGAGTTCGCATAAGGTGCCGCGATTAATAAAGGTGAAGAACACTATTGTCAGGCAAATAATGATTATTATGCCCAACAGATATTTTAATGGCGTCATGCCTTTTACTCCTTGCTAATAAAAGAATAAGAGGCTATCTTCTCCTTGTCGGTTTTTTTGAGAGAAGATAGCCCCGGTTAATGGAAACATTACCGGGGTTTTTCACTTTCTGTCTCTCAAACGGCTTAAGACAGAAAGCCTTAAGCACCCGCCGCTATTCTTATCCTGCTGAATAAAAAATAAAAGATGTAAATCAGGTTCTGTGAAATTACATTTTTGTGGAACCCTGTGCGCAAAATAATATTCATAAATTATAAAATTTATAAATATAGTAAAAGCGGAGTGAATATATCACTGCGTTTATTCTGTTACGCTTTTGCTTAATATCTTGCGGATGTTTTTACAGCAGCCGGATATATTGCTTATCCGGCCAGCGCCTCGCGGAGTGCTTTCCGGAAAAAGACGCTGTTGCTGTTCAACAAAAAGAGCGGGATGTGACGGCGCCTGAAGATTTGTCATGTGAACGCTGATTTGGCTGGAGCGCGCCGCAGAATCGGCCAGACTGATCCTGAACTCCCTGATGGAATGACGCGATGAAACCAGCAATTCTGGTGGTGGATGATGATACCGCCGTCTGCGAACTGCTCCAGGATGTGCTTAATGAGCATGTCTTTAGCGTGCATCTGTGCCACACCGGCCAGGATGCCCTGCGCCTGGCCCAGGGCGACCCGCAGGTGGCGCTGGTTCTGCTGGATATGATGCTGCCGGATATCAACGGGCTGCAGGTACTGCAGCAGCTTCGGCGACTGCGCCCGGCGCTGCCGGTGATTATGCTCACCGGCTTAGGCAGTGAATCGGATGTGGTAGTGGGGCTGGAGATGGGTGCTGACGACTACATCGGCAAACCTTTTAATCCACGGGTGGTGGTGGCCCGCGTCAAGGCCGTGCTGCGGCGTACCGGCGTGCTGGCAGCAGAGCCCGTGGCCGCGTGCAGCGCCGGGCTCGGCTTTAACGGCTGGACGCTGGATACCGCCCGCTGCGAGCTGAGCGACCCCCTTCGCCGCCAGGTAGCGCTCACCCAGGGAGAATACGGCCTGCTGTTGGCGCTGGCGCAACATGCCCGCCGGGTGTTGAGCCGTGAACAGCTGCTGGAGCTGACCCACAGTGAAAGCGCCGGGGTTTTCGATCGCACCATTGACGTGCTGATTATGCGTTTGCGGCGCAAGATCGAAGCTAACCCCCATCAGCCGACGCTGATTAAAACCATTCGTGGGCTGGGTTATGTCTTCGCCGCCGATGTGCTGAAGGGGGATCGTGCGGCGTAGCCCCCTCACCCTAACCCTCTCCCCAAAGGGGAGAGGGAACCGTTCAGTGCGCACTTAAACAGGTGCGCGAGCGGTTTTCCCCCTCGCCCCTGTGGGGAGAGGGCCGGGGTGAGGGGACAGGCCGCATTGAACCTACTTCACCGTCCAGCCCTTATAATTACCCACGTTGTTTTTATCGATCATCGTCACCGGGATCAGCACCGGCTCTTTCGGGGCCGCCTTGCCCTGCAGCAGGTCATAGCCGATCTCCACCGCTTTGGCCGCCATCACCTGCGGATCCTGCGCCGGGGTGGCCACGAACAGCGAGTTCTCGCGCTTCAGGGCCTCTTCCGCATCCGGGGAGCCGTCCACGCCAACAATAAAGAACTCGCTTCGCTGCGCCTGTTTCGCCGCCAGATCGGCCCCGATCGCCGTAGGATCGTTGATGGCAAACACGCCGTCGATCTTCGGATTGGCCGCCAGCAGGGAGGTCATCACCTCCAGCCCGCCTTCACGGCTGCCTTTGGCGTTCTGATTATAAGAGAGCACCTTAATATCCGGATGACGCTTGAACTCGGTCTGGCAGCCCTCCACCCGGTTTTGCACCGCGGAGACCGGCGGCCCGTTGATGATCACCACGTTGCCTTTGCCCTTCAGGCGATCGGTAATGTATTTACAGGCCATCTCACCCGCCTGGGTGTTGTCGGACGTGATGGTCGCATCGGCCCCTTCTGCCGCTACGTCAACCGCCACCACCACGATCCCGGCCTCTTTCGCGCGCTTCACCGCCGGGCCGATACCTTTCGAATCGGCGGCGTTAAGAATGATCATGTCGACTTTGGCGGCGATAAAGTTATCAATCTGCGACACCTGCTGGCCGAGGTCATAGCCGCTGGAGACCAGCGTCACTTTAACGTTATCCCCCGCCAGCTTGCGCGCTTCCAGCTCCGCCCCTTTGGTGATCTGCACAAAGAACGGGTTAGCCAGATCGCCCACCGTCACGCCGATGGATTTCAGCTCTTTGGCCTGAATAAACGGGCTTGCGGCAAGCAGTGCGCCGGCGCAGAGCGCGGTAACTAATGGCTTTAATCTCATGCTCTTATTCCTCGAAGTAAGATGTTGTTGTTATGCACTTTGATGGTGTCGGGTACGGTATTTGTCGATCAGCACCGCAATGATGATCACCGCCCCTTTGATCACCAGTTGCCAGAAATAGGAGACGCCCATCAGGGTCATGCCGTTGTTGAGGGTGGCGATGATTAGCGCTCCCACCAGGGTGCCGGTGATGGTGCCGATCCCCCCTACAAAGCTGGTGCCGCCGAGGATCACCGCGGCGATTGCGTCCAGCTCATAGCCGGTGCCGAGGTTGCCGTTGGCGCTGTAGAGCCTTGATGCGCTCATCACCCCGCCGAGGCCCGAGAGCAGGCCGCTCATGCCGTAGACAAACAGCAGCACCATCCAGACCTTAATGCCCGTCAGGCGCGCGGCCTGCATATTGCCGCCCACCGCATAGATGTGAACCCCAAGGGTGGTGCGGCGCAAAATAAACCAGCAGACCACTATCGTCGCCAGAGCGATCACCACCAGCCAGGGCACCGGGCCGAGGTAGTTATTGCCGATCCACTCAAAGTTGATGCTGGAGTTGATAACCGTGGTGCCATCCGCCAGCAGGTAGGCCGCCCCGCGCAGCGCCGTATAGGTGCCGAGGGTGACGATAAAGGGCGGTAGTTCGGCAAAGGCCACCAGCGCGCCGTTAAACATCCCCAGCACCAGCCCGAGCATCAGCGCCGCCGGTACCGACAGCATAGAAAGCTCGGGCATCAGCGACACCACCATCGCCGCTACCGCCGTGGTGCCGAGTATCGATCCCACCGACAGGTCGATGCCGCCGGTCAAAATAATGAAGGTCATTCCCGCCGCCAGCACGATGTTGATCGAGGCCTGGCGGGTAATGTTTAGCAGGTTGCTTTCGGTAAAGAAGTTCGGCGCAATAAAGCCAAATACCGCCACGATCAGGATAAGAATGGGCAGGATGCCGATGGTTTGCATCAGATCGCCCATCAGCATTTTTTTGGCAGAGGCCGATTTGGCCGCCTGTTGCGGCGTGTTAGCGTGGGTCATGGTTTTACCGCCTGGTGATGTGTGTCGTTAACGCCGGTTGCCAGCGTCATGATGGTTTCCTGGGAGATCTCACCCCTATGGAGCTCTCCGGCAATGCTGCCTTCGCGCATTACGTACACGCGATCGCTCATGCCGACCACTTCCGGCAGCTCGCTGGAGATCATCAGGATCGCCACCCCCTTGCGCGCCATCTGGTTCATGATCCGGTAGATCTCGCTCTTGGCCCCGACGTCCACCCCCCGCGTCGGTTCGTCGAGGATCAGAATGCGCGGGCCAATCGCCACCCAGCGGGAGATCAGCAGCTTCTGCTGATTTCCGCCGGAGAGGCCGCCCGCCCGCACCTGGGAGTGGGGCACGCGAATATTGAGCAGGGCGATGGCGTCGTCCGAAATCGACCGGGCCTTTTTACGGTTCAGCCAGCCCCAGCTGGCGTCGCGCTCCAGCGTCGCCATGGTGATGTTCTCCTGCGCCGCCAGCTCTAAAAACAGCCCCTGCTCTTTGCGGTTCTCGGTTAAAAAGCCGATCCCGTGCTCGATGGCTGCCCGGGGGGAGTGGATCACCACCGGCTCGCCGTCCACTTCAATCATGCCGCCGGTGGCCTTGCGTACCCCGAAGATCAGCTGCGCCAGTTCAGAACGTCCGGCCCCCACCAGCCCGGCCAGGCCGACGATCTCCCCGGAGCGCACCAGCAGGCTGCAGGGCTGCACTTTGCTGCCGTCGGTGAGGTGATGGACATTGAGACGTGGGCTGCCGAGAGGAATGTCATGCTCTTTGTTAAAGAGATCGCTGAGGGGACGGCCTACCATCATGCGCACCAGCTCAGGGGCATTAAGCTTGTCGCGGGTGAGGCTGCCGACGTACTGCCCGTCGCGCAGGACGCTGACGCGGTCGGAGAGTTCATACACCTCCGCCATACGGTGGCTGATGTAGATGATCGCCATCCCCTCGTCGCGCAGGCGCAAAATTAGCTCAAACAGGCGCTGGGTCTCTCGGGAGGAGAGGGCGGCAGTGGGTTCATCCATCACCAGAATGCGGCTGTTACGGTGCAGGGCGCGAGCAATCTCTACCTGCTGCTGCTCGGCGATGGTCAGCTTCATCACCAGATCGGTGGCGCTGAAGTGGGCACCAAGGCGGTCGACAACCGCCTGCGCCTGGGCGGCCATCTCTTTGCGCTGCACCAGCCCGCCGCGCGACAGCTCGCTGCCCAGAAAGATATTTTCCGCCACCGTCAGGTTCGGGGCGAGCTGCATCTCCTGATAAATCAGGGTGATACCTGCTGAAAGCGCATCCTTTGGCCCCCTGATGGTAAAGGGCTTCCCCTCAATCAGGATCTCCCCGCTGGTGGCGGTGTAAGCCCCGGCGAGGATCTTCATCAGGGTGCTTTTACCCGCGCCGTTTTCACCCATCAGGGCGTGGATTTCACCGGGGAAGACCGTCAGATCCACCCCCTTGAGCGCAGAGAAGTTGCCAAAAGTTTTGGCAATATTGCGCATCTCTAAAACCGGGGTTCTGCCCATCGCGGCTCTCCTTACGTCAGATATCCGCACTTCATCACACCCCGGTAAATGCAAAATGTCAGAAGCTGTTCATATTTGTCATAGTTATGAATAGTTAATGGAGATCACAGTTAACGCTCGTTATTACCCCTCACCCCGGCCCTCTCCCCAAAGGGGAGAGGGTGTAAACGTCCCCTCTCCCCTTTGGGGAGAGGGTTAGGGTGAGGGGGCATCAAACCGCACAGGAGCTAACATGCCCTCTCGCCGCCCCTCTTTTTTTACCAGCGCCCGCGGCCGTCTGCTGTCGTTTAACCTGCTGGTGGTGGCGGTCACGCTGATGGTGAGCGGCGTGGCGGTGCTTGGATTTCGCCACGCCAGCCGGATCCAGGAGCAGGTGCAGCAGCAGACGCTGGACGACATGACCGGCAGCATGAACCTTGCGCGGGAGACGGCCAACGTGGCCACCTCGGCGGTGCGTTTATCTCAGGTGGTGGGCGCGCTGGAGTATAAAAGCGAGGCGGAGCGGCTCAGGCAGACGCAAACCTCGCTGCGCCACTCCCTGGATCAGCTGGCCGGTGCGCCGCTGGCCCGGCAGGAGCCGGCGCTGGTGGCGCGCATTATCCAGCGCAGCAATGAATTGCAGCAAAGCGTCACCGGCATGCTCAAGCGCGGGCAGCGCCGCCATCTGGAGCGCAACATGCTGTTAAGCGCCCTGTATCAAAACCAGAGCTACCTGCGCCATCTTCAGGCTATTAATCGCCGCGCCGGCAGTAACGTGCCCCCGGCAGCGCTGCTTGGCGAAATGGACAGGCTGCTGACGGCGGCGATAGGCACCTCGTCGCCGCGCGCTACCATCCGCCAGCTGGACGAGCTGGTGGCATTGCTGCCACGCGCCGCAAACCAGCCAGCGGTCAATTTTGTGCTGCCGGATTTCAACGCCGGGCTGCGCGAACTGGCGCCGCTGTCACAGCGGCTGGAGGAGAGCGATCTCGCTATCGGCTGGTATATGTTTCATATCAAGGCGCTGGTGGCGATCCTCAACAGCGATATCAATCAGTACGTGGAGCAAGTGGCGGCCGCCTCCGGGCTGCGTACCGCCCAGAGCCACCATGAGCTGCGCTCTATCAGCCTGTTTATCTCTGTGTTTGCCCTGCTGGCACTGGTGATCACAGGCTTTGCCGGCTGGTATATCTACCGCAATCTTGGCTCCAGCCTGACGGCTATCTCCCGATCCATGACGCGGCTGGCCCACGGCGAGCAGGAGGTTTCCGTTCCGGGGCTGCAACGCCGGGATGAGCTGGGCGAGCTGGCGCGCTCGTTTAGCGTTTTTGCCCGTAACACCGCCTCCCTTGAACACACCACCCGGCTACTGAAGGAGAAAACCGGCCAGATGGAGCTCGACCGCATCGAACGTCAGGGGCTGGAGGAGGCGCTGCTCCATAGCCAGAAAATGAAGGCCGTCGGGCAACTGACGGGCGGCCTGGCGCACGACTTTAACAACCTGCTGGCGGTGATTATCGGCAGCCTTGAGCTTATCGACCCGGCGTCTCCGGACGCACCCAGAGTAAGCCGCGCCCTGAAAGCCGCCGAGCGCGGGGCGCTGCTCACCCAGCGGCTGCTGGCCTTTTCCCGCAAGCAGTCGCTGCGCCCCAATGCGGTAGAGATGAAGCCGCTGCTGGAGAACCTGGGCGAGCTGATGCGCCACTCGCTCCCCGCCACCCTCCGCCTGGATATTGAGGCGCAGCAGCCCGCCTGGCCCGCGTGGATCGACGTCAGCCAGCTGGAAAACGCCATTATCAACCTGGTGATGAATGCCCGGGATGCCATGGAGGGGCGGAGCGGGGCGATCAAAATCCGTACCTGGAACCAGCGCGTTACCCGCAGCGACGGGCGCAGGCAGGATATGGTGGCGCTGGAGGTTAGCGATCGCGGCTGCGGCATGTCCCAGGCGGTGAAATCCCGGGTCTTTGAGCCGTTCTTCACCACCCGACAGACCGGCAGCGGCAGCGGGCTGGGGCTATCGATGGTCTATGGCTTTGTGCGCCAGTCCGGCGGACGGGTGGATCTCGAGAGTGCGCCCGGGCAGGGGACCACCGTACGGCTGCAGCTGCCGCGTTCCTTGCAGCCGGCAGTTGCCCAGCCAGAAGCCCGGATAACCGATGAGGCGCTGCAAAGCGACCGGCTGGTGCTGGTACTAGAGGATGAAGCCGACGTGCGCCAGACCCTGTGCGAGCAGCTGCACCAGCTGGGCTACCTGACGCTGGAGGCTGAAAGCGGGCAGCAGGCGCTGGCGATGCTCGCCGCATCTCCGGACATTGAGCTTTTTATCAGCGACTTAATGCTGCCTGGTGCCTTAAGCGGTGCGGAGGTCATTCATCAGGTTCGGGCACGGTTCCCGGCGCTGCCGGTACTGCTGATAAGCGGCCAGGATCTGCGCCCGGCGCACAACCCGCAGCTGCCGGAGGTGGAGCTGCTGCGTAAGCCCTTTACCCGTGCCCAACTGGCACAGGCGCTGCGTGCCGCCTGCAGAATTTGAGATTCCTCCGCTACTCGCTCTATCCGCCCTTGATTACCGTAAGGCCAGCTCCCCCTGCGAGACTGGCCTTATGAAAAAATACTCTACCGCCCTTTTCGTTACGCTGATGGCGTTAACCGGCCCGCTGGCCCATGCCGATATCGTTGACGAGGCGATCGGCAATATTCAGCAGGCTATCAACGATGCCTATAACCCCGACAGCACCCACCGCAGCGATGACGATGATGACCGTTATGACGAGCGTCGACAAAGCGATAGCCGGCAGTATGACGATCGTCGCAGACAGCTTGAGGACCGGCGCCGCCAGCTGGATGACCGTCAGCGCCAGCTTGATGAAGACCGGCGTCGTCTGGAAGATGATGAGCGCCGGTTAGAGGAAGATTACGATCGGCGGTAAGTGCGGCCTGATGCCCTCACCCCAACCCTCTCCCACGGGGAGAGGGAGAAAACCCTAAAAAGGCAACTGCGTTGCCTTTTGCTTTTACCTTGACCTCACCCCGGACCGTACACCCACGGGGAGAGGGAAAAAATCTAATCCAGCGCCAGCACCATTCCGTCATACCCCGCCTCAAACCCCTCCGGCAGCGGGTTATCCATCATCCAGACGTCAAGCTCGTGGCTGATGTGGGTGAGGATCACCTGCGGACAGCCAATCACCTCGTTGAGGGCGATAACCGTGTTTACATCGCAGTGGTTGCGCGGCGTCGTTTCCTGCGGCGGATGGCTACAGTCGATCACCATCGCCTGCGGCTGATTATTGAGGAGAAACTTGAGGGTTTTTTCCGGCAGGCCGGCGGTATCCGCAAGCCAGGCCACCCGGCTGTGGGCGGACTCCAGCAGATAGCCGAAGGTGAGCTTTGAGTGGTTGAGCGGCAGCGGCGTGACCCGTAGTCCCTGTAGCTCAAAGACCACGAAGGGCTCCAGCCTGGGGCTGAAGTCGAGAAGGCCCGGATGTTTAAAGAGATCGTCGCAGCCCAGCTCGTCCGGCGGGCCATACACCGGGATCGTTGTTCCCACACCCCAGCGCAGGGGGAACAGCCCCTGCACGTGGTCCATATGGTAATGGGTTAATAAAAACTGCTGAAAACTGCCCGCGGGCCAGTCGTCCATCAGGTGCGGAATACCCGCGTCCAGCAGCGTCACCGCGTCGTTGAATTTCACCACCGCGCTGCAAGGGCGGCGGCGATACCCCTCCTGCAGGCGGGCCCGGCGACAGGCCGCGCAGTCGCAGCCAAACGCCGGCACCTGCTGGGCGCCGCCCGTTCCCGTTAACCTGATTGTCAGACTCATCACGCACCTCTACAGCGGTTTAGTGAAGCGAAAATGGCTCTGGGTGTAACCTTCACGACGATAAAAACGGTGGGCGTCCACGCGCTTCACGCTGGTGGAGAGCTCCGTCAGTTCGGCCCCGGCGGCGCGCGCCACCGCTTCTGCCCAGGCCAGCAGCTGGCTGCCAACCTTCATGCCGCGCGCCTGCGGCATCACTACCAGCTCCTGGATCTCGCCGATCCACCTGGCGTGGTGCAGGTGAAACTGCATATGCAGGCCAATCAGGCCGACGATCTCCCCCTCCAGCCCGGCCAGCTGATAGCGCATATTGTGATCCTGTAGGTTGGCCAGATAACCGGCGTGAAAGGCGGGATAATCCAGCTCTGCCTGCTTGAGCTCGCAGATCAGGGTGTAGACAAGCGGCGCATCGTCGGCGGTAGCCGGGCGAAGCTGAAGGTCAGGCATGTTGTTTCTCCCTCTGACGGATAAGCGATAAAAAGGTATCGACTGACTGTAGCAAACTTCCGTCGTTATTGAGGAGATGGCAGTCGGAGGGGGTATAGCTCGCCGCCCGCGCCAGGCGCTGTTCTATCTCCCGCGCCGTCTCGCGCCCGCGCTGTTGCAGGCGCGTGCGCAGCACCTCCGGCGACACGTGCAGACAGACGGGCAACAGCGCGCCGGCATAGCGCGCCCGCGCCTGGGGCAGATGCGCCCGGGAGCCGTTTACCAGCACGTCGAACCCGGCGTGCAGCCAGAGATCGATCTCAATGCCCACCCCATAGTAAAAGCCGTTCGCATGCCAGCTCAGCGCCAGCAGGTTCTGCCCGGCGCGGGTAAAAAACTCCTGCTCGCTCAGGGCGATATGATTTTCGCAACCGGCGTTGGCCGGGCGGGTGATATAACGGTGCGCCACCAGCAGCTGCGAATGCTCCTGCTGGCGCAGGGCAGAGAGCAGGCTGTCTTTGCCGGAGCCCGACGGCCCCATCAACCAGATTAATCGTCCCATCAAAACACCCTCTTTCCCTGACGCCAGACATGATCGATATGGATGTGCTCGCCTTTGCGATGCGCCAGCACCAGATCCGCCCGCTTGCCCTCGGCAATCTCCCCGCGATCCTGCAAATTCAGCGCCCGGGCCGGGTTCTTCGTCACCAGACGGATGGCCTGGGGCAGCGTAAAGCCGTTGCCTTCGTCGTCCGCCACGCGAAACGCCGCGTCCAGCAGGCTGGCGGGGTAGTAATCGGAGGAGAGAATATCCAGCAGGCCGAGGGCCGCGAGCGAGCTTGCCGCCACGTTACCGGAGTGCGAGCCGCCGCGCACGATGTTAGGCGCCCCCATCAGCACGCTCATTCCATGCTGGCGAGAGGCTTCTGCGGCGGCAAAGGTGGTGGGAAATTCGGCGATCGTGCTGCCAAGCTGGTGTGATTCATACACGTGGTCGTGGGTGGCGTCATCGTGGCTGGCGAGCGCGATATGGCGATCCCGGCACAGGGCGGCAATGGCGAGACGGTTGGGCTGCGACCAGGTGGCCGCAAGCGCCAGCTGCTCTTCTTCGTAGCGCGCCATCTCCTCATCGTTGAGGGAGTATTTGCCCTGATAATATTCGCGGTACTTCTCAATGTTGGCGAACTGGCGCTGCCCCGGCGAGTGGTCCATCAGCGACACCAGCGACACCGGCTCGCGGTTTACCAGCTTTTCAAACAGCGGCAGGGTGGTGTGATGGGGCAGCTCGCAGCGCAGGTGCAGGCGGTGCTCGGCGCGGTTGAGGCCGCGCTTTTGCGTCTCTTCCACGGCGTTGATCATCTTCTCCAGATTCTCCAGCCGATCGCCGCCGTCGCGCACGTCACCGATGGCGACGGCGTCCAGCACCGTAGTAATGCCGCTGGCGACCATCAGGGCGTCATGGCTGCTCATGGCCGAATGGGCGGGCCAGTCCACCTTCGGGCGCGGGGTAAAGAATTTATCGAGGTTATCGGTGTGCAGCTCAATCAGCCCCGGCAGTAGCCAGCCGCCTTCGCCGTCCATCGCCTGCGGCGAGCGGCTCTGGCTTTCGGCGAAGGCGCGGATAATGCCATCTTCGATCTCGACCGACCCCTGTACCACCTCATTTTCCAGCACCAGCCTGACGTTATTAATGATCATACCTGTCTCCCCATTGGGTGCAGCCTGTCCGCCACGCGGCTGCGCACCGCGTCGTCGTGGAAGATCCCGACGATCGCCGCGCCCCGCGCTTTGGCCTGTTCGATCAGATCGATAACCGCCGCGCCGTTGTTGCTGTCCAGCGAAGCGGTGGGTTCGTCGAGAAGTAAAATCGGGTAGTCGACGATAAAGCCGCGGGCGATGTTCACCCGCTGCTGCTCGCCGCCGGAGAAGGTGGAGGGCGCCAGGTGCCACAGGCGCTCCGGCACGTTCAGGCGCGTCAGCAGGTCGGCGGCTTTGGCGGCGCAGGTATCATGGGGCACGCCCAGATCCAGCAGCGGCTGCATCACCAGGTTCAGGGCGGAGATCCGGGGGATCGCCCGTAAAAACTGGCTCACCCAGCCGATCGTCGAGCGGCGCACTTCCAGCACCTTGCGCGCCGGGGCCTGCACCAGATCCACCCACTCATCGTTATGGCGAATATGGATCTGCCCTTCGTCCGGCAGATAGTTGGCGTACAGGGAGCGCAGCAGGGTGGATTTACCGCTGCCGGAGTGGCCGTGCAGCACCACGCATTCGCCGCCGCTGACCTCAAGGGAGGCGTGTTGCAGCACCGGCAGGCGCACGCCGTTTTGCTGATGGAGCACAAAGGTCTTACTCACGTTTTCTACGCGGATCATGTTGGCCTCTTAATTCTGCAATACCGATGACACCAGCAGCTGGGTGTAGGGGTGGTGCGGATCGTCCAGCACCCGGTCGGTTAACCCACTTTCCACCACCTGGCCGCTCTTCATCACCAGCAGGCGGTCTGCCAGCAGACGAGCTACCCCCAGATCGTGGGTGACAATGACCACCGCAAGGTTCATCTCCACCACCAGGCCGCGCAGCAGGTCGAGCAGGCGCGCCTGCACCGAGACGTCCAGCCCGCCGGTGGGCTCATCCATAAATACCAGCTTCGGATGGGTGACCAGGTTGCGGGCGATCTGCAGGCGCTGCTGCATGCCGCCGGAGAAGGTGGTGGGCAGGTCGTCGATGCGCGAGGCGGGAATTTCTACGTCGGTAAGCCACCGTTGGGCGGTGGCGCGGATGTTGCCGTAGTGGCGCGCGCCGGTGGCCATCAGCCGCTCGCCGATGTTGCCCCCCGCCGAAACCTGGCGGCGCAGGCCGTCCATCGGATGCTGATGCACCACGCCCCACTCGGTGCGCAGCAGGCGGCGGCGATCCGCTTCGCTCATGGCGTACAGCGACTGGCTCTCATATAAAATCTCGCCGTGCTGCGGTGCCAGGCGAGCGGAGATGGATTTCAGCAGGGTGGTTTTGCCGGAGCCGGATTCGCCGACGATCCCCAGCACTTCGCCCGGCCACAGCTCGAACGACACGTCGCTAAAGCCCTTGCTCGGCGCGTAAAGGTGGGTCAGGTTATTGACCGAAAGCAGCGGTTTCATTGGCTGTTCGCCTCGCTCTGTTGGCGGCAGTAATCGGTGTCGGAGCAGACAAACATCCGTTTGCCCGCGTCATCCAGCACCACTTCATCCAGATAGCTGTGTTTAGAGCCGCAGATGGCGCACGGCTCGTCCCACTCCTGCACCCGGAAGGGGTGATCGTCGAAGTCGAGGCTTTCGACCCGGGTGAAGGGCGGCACGGCGTAGATGCGCTTTTCGCGCCCGGCGCCGAACAGCTGCAGGGCGGGCATCATGTCCATCTTCGGGTTATCGAATTTTGGAATGGGCGACGGATCCATCACGTAGCGGCCGTTCACCTTCACCGGGTAGGCGTAGGTGGTGGCAATATGGCCGAAGCGGGCGATATCTTCATACAGCTTCACCTGCATGACGCCGTACTCCTCCAGCGCGTGCATGGTGCGGGTTTCGGTTTCCCGCGGCTCGATAAAGCGCAGCGGCTCCGGGATCGGCACCTGGAAAATCAAAATCTGGTCTTCGGTAAGCGGGGTTTCCGGGATGCGGTGGCGGGTCTGGATAAGCGTCGCGTCTTCCGTGCGCTCGGTGGTATTTACGCCGGTGACGCGCTTAAAGAAATTGCGGATCGACACGGCGTTGGTAGTGTCGTCCGCCCCCTGGTCGATCACCTTCAGCACGTCCGCTTCGCCAATGACGCTGGCGGTAAGCTGAATGCCGCCGGTGCCCCAGCCGTAGGGCATCGGCATTTCGCGGCCGCCAAAGGGGACCTGATAGCCGGGGATCGCCACCGCTTTTAAGATGGCGCGGCGGATCATGCGTTTGGTCTGCTCGTCCAGATAGGCAAAGTTGTAGCCGCTTAAGTTAGCCATTGTCGCGCTCCCGTTGCAGGCGTTTCAGCAGTTCCAGTTCGGCCTGGAAATCGACGTAGTGCGGCAGCTTCAGGTGCGAGACGAAGCCCGCGGCCTCCACGTTATCCGCGTGAGCCAGCACGAACTCCTCGTCCTGCGCCGGGCCGGCGATAGTTTCCCCGTACTCCGGCGCCTGCAGGGCGCGGTCGACCAGCGCCATCGCCATCGCCTTACGCTCGCTCATGCCGAACGTCAGGCCGTAGCCGCGGGTAAAGTGGGGCATTTCGTCCTCGGGGGCGATAAAGCCGTTCACCATTTCGCACTCGGTAACCAATAGTTCGCCGGCATTCACCGCAAAACCCAGCTCTTCCGGCACGATTTCAATCTCGATGTAGCCGCTGCGGATTTCTGCCGCGAAGGGGTGGTTGCGCCCGTAGCCGCGCTGGGTGGAGTAGGCCAGCGCCAGCAGGTAGCCCTCGTCGCCGCGCATCAGCTGCTGCAGGCGCGACGCGCGCGAGCAGGGGTAAACCGGCGGCGTGCGGGTCACGTCATCCGGCTGCGCGCCCGTCTCTTCTTCCGCTTTCGCCAGCCCCTGGTTCGCCAGCAGGCTAAAGACGTGTGGAGCGGGCTCCGGGGCCACATCTGATGTGGCGAGCGGTGGCGTTTCGCCGTTGGCCAGCAGGGTGAAATCCAGCAGGCGGTGGGTGTAGTCATAGGTGGGGCCAAGCAGCTGGCCGCCGGGGATATCTTTATAAACGGCGGAGATCCGGCGCTCCAGGCGCATCTCTGCGGTGTTAACGGGCTCGCTGACCGCCAGCTTCGCAAGCGTAGTGCGGTAGGCCCGCAGCAGAAAGATGGCTTCAACGTTATCGCCGCTGGCCTGCTTAAGAGCCAGCGCCGCCAGCTCCCGGTCGGCGATGCCCCCTTCGGTCATCACCCGATCCACGGCGAGGTTTAACTGCTGCTCAATCTGGGCGACGCTCAGTTCGGGGAGCTGCCCGTCGCCCCGGCGTTTGTGCTCCTGCAGCGCGTGGGCGGCGGTAATCGCCTTTTCGCCCCCTTTGACGGCAACGTACATCAGCACACCTCCACGTGGGTGGTGCGGGGGATAGCCAGCAGGCGTTCGCCGCAGGTGAGGATCAGGTCGATACCCAGCGGGAAGGGGTGCGGACGTTCGGTCAGCTCGTGGATAATGCACTCCGGCAGCTGGGGGGCCACCATGCGCTCCTCGGCAATACCTGCGCCCGTCAGGCGCAGCATGCGCCCGCCGCTCAGGCTGGAGACCTGCAAAATCAGGGTGGCGCTGGTTTCCGGGGCGACGGCAGTGCCTTCGCTCAGGGCGTTCAATTGTTCATGGCTGATTTGCTCGTCGGCCACGGCGAATATCGCCTGCTGAGGGGCCTCCACCAGCGGGGCGTTAGTGTGAAAACGCAGGTTCTGGCAGGCGATATCGTTCGACAGCCTGGCGGAGAGCCACACCGGGGTGTCGTTGTCGGCAAGCGTCAGCAGGACGCTGGTAGTGGCGAGGTTCAGCGGTAGCCAGCCCTGCGAAAGCTGATGCAGGGAGACAATCACGCCCGGCTCGCTCATCGCCTTCAGCAGGCGACGAAAACTGTGCTGGGCATCCTGAACGGCGAGGGTAAAAGCGGGTTGAAGCGTCATGCGTTATCTCCGCGAACGAGCGTAAAGAAGTCGACCCGGCTGGTATTCACTTCGGCCTGACGTGCGGCAATGCGCGCGGCGCGGTCGGCTTCCAGCGGGGCAATAAGGGTTTCGTTTAAAGCCTGAAAATGGGGCTGTTCCTGCAGCAGGGCGTCAATCACCGCGCAGCGTTCGGCGTGCGCTTTATCGCGGCCGAGCACATAGCTGTAGCCGAGCGTGCCGCTGGCAAGGCGCACCACGGCGCGGGTGAGGGTGGCGTCACCGGCAAAAAAGCGCGCGCCGGTAGCGCCCGCCCGCGCCTGGATCTGCACCAGCCCGCTTTCCGGCGCGCGGATAAGCTCGTAAGAGGGCGCAAGCCCCAGGGCCGAGATGCGGGCCTGCAGCGCTGCCGGCTCGCTGTGGGCAAGCACGCGCATCCAGCGCTGACGAGTAGCGGTATCGAAGTGCATTCAGTGCTCCATGGTGAATTCGATCATGTCGGCGCGGGTCAGGCTGACGGAGTACTCCGTTGCGTTTACCTCGTCGTCACGGTGGTTAAGGGTGCGTACGCAGAGCAGCGGCGCCATGTTGGGGATCTCCAGCACCTTGCTCTCTTTGGCCTGGGCGCGGCGGGCGCTGATGCGCGTCTGGGTGCGTTTGAGGGCGATGCCGGTGGCATCAAACAGGAAGTCATGCAGCGATCCGCTGGCGAAGTGTTGCAGTACCGGCCAGAGGCTGAGGTCGGCAAAGTAGTGGTCAATCTGGCAGACCGCCACGCCGTTCACCCGGCGCAGGGTGCGCAGGTGCACCACGTTGTCGCCCTCCTTTATACCCAGCGCGTCCGCCACGTGGCCGGAGGCCGGGCGCAGCACCGAGAGCAGCTTTTCGCTGGTGGGGTGGCTGCCCTGGTCGAGCAGGTTCTGGCTAAAGCGCGCCTGGGCGTTAAGGGGATAGTCGAACGGGCGCATCAGCACCAGTACGCCGATGCCCTGACGGCGCTGTACCCAGCCGCGCTCAACCAGCTGGTCAATGGCCCGGCGCAGGGTGTGGCGGTTCACCTCGTAGCGATCGGCGAGCTGCTGCTCCGCCGGCAGATAATCGCCGCAGCGGTAGTGGGTGCGAAGCTCCACTTCGAGTTTGGCCGCTATCTCTTGCCAGCGGGTAGGGTAACTGGTCGGATGTCTGGATAAGTGCATATAAATCAAAACCTCGCGTCTCAGATGAAGTGCTTACGCAAACGTTGAGAGAGGAAATCCAGCAGGCTGACGGTGATGATGATTAACACCATCAGGGCGCAGGTTTGCTGGAACTGGAAACCGCGAATCGCTTCCCACAGGGTGACCCCGATACCCCCGGCACCCACCATGCCCACCACGGTGGCGGAGCGAACGTTGGATTCGAAACGGTAGAGGGAGTAGGAGATAAGCAGCGGCATCACCTGGGGCAGCACGCCGTAGAGGATCTCTTCGATTTTATTGGCACCGGTGGCGCGAATGCCTTCCACCGGGCCGGGCTCAATGGCCTCTACCGCTTCCGAGAGCAGTTTAGAGAGCACGCCGGTGGTGTGGATAAACAGCGCCATCACGCCCGCGAAGGGGCCAAGCCCGACGGCCACCACAAACAGCATGGCAAAGACCATTTCGTTGATGGCGCGGCAGGCGTCCATCAGACGGCGCACCGGCTGGTATATCCACCAGGGGACGATGTTTTCGGCGCTCATCAGGCCAAAGGGGATGGAGAGCACCACGGCCAGGGCGGTGCCCCAGACGGCGATTTGTAGAGTAATGGCCATTTCGCCGAGGTAGTTCTGCCACTGGCTGAAGTCCGGCGGGAAGAAGTCGGCGGCGAAGGTCGCCATGTTGCCGGCGTCCTGGAAGAGCAGCTGCGGGTTCATCTCCGCCCCTTTCCAGGAGATAACCAGCACCGCCAGCAGAATGGCCCAGCTAAAGAGTGAGAACCAGCTGCGTTTCGGCGGTGGGAGAGTGATGGTTTGCATGTGTTACTCCGTTGGTTTTTGTCCCCTCACCCTAACCCTCTCCCCATAGGGGAGAGGGAACTTGAACACCCTCTCCCCTATGGGGAGAGGGCCGGGGTGAGGGGTAGAAGCGTTACTGCACCGCTTTATCCACGCTGGTCATGGCGCCGAGCGCCGCGGTCAGACGGTCCAGATCGTCAAGCTGGGCCTTAATGGCGGAGACCTTGCCAGTTTTCTCCTCCTCGTTCAGCCCCTTGTTGTCCTTCACGTTCTGCATCTCTTTAAACAGCGCTAACTGGCGAATCGGTACCAGCTGCAGGTCGCTGGAGGCGCGGAACGGCGCCCAGCCCAGACGTTCCAGCACGGTTTTCTCTTCCGCGGTTTTGCCGTATTGCATAAAGAAGTCGTACACCTTGTCCTTGGTGCTTTCGGAGAGGTTTTTACGCCAGACGATGGGGTCGCCCGGGATCAGCGGTGATTTCCAGATAACCTTCAGCTCTTTCAGCTTGTCCGGGGCGGAGGTCTTCAGCTTGTCGAGGTTTTCGGTGTTGTTGGTGGCGACATCAACCTGCTTATTGGCCACGGCCAGGGCGTTGGTCTCATGCCCGGCATTGACGGTGCGTTTGAATTCGCTGGTGGAGATATTGTTTTTGGCGAAGACGTAGTAGCCTGGCACCAGGAAGCCCGAGGTGGAGTTTGGATCGCCGTTGCCGAAGGTGAGATCTTTACGTTTGGCGAGCATATCGTTGAGGTTGTTGATCGGGCTGTCTTTATTGACGATCAGCACGCTCCAGTAACCCGGCGAGCCGTCGGCGGCGACGGTCTGGGCGAAGACCTGGCCGTTGGCGCGGTCTACCGCCTCCATGGCGGAGAGGTTGCCGTACCAGGCGATATCCACTTTGTTAAAGCGCATCCCCTGGATGATGCCCGCATAGTCCGGGGCGAAGAAGGCGTTCACTTTAATGCCCAGTTTGGTTTCCATATCTTTCAGGAAGGGTTCCCACTGGGGTTTCAGGTTCTGCTGTGATTCCGTCGAAATGATGCCGAAATTCAGCGCTTTTTCCTGCTCCTCGGCATATGCCGGGCTTAACAGGGTGCTGATGCTGAACATGCTGGTGAAGGCCAGCGCGGCAATCGTTTTATTGCGCATTTCCATTCCTCATCGTGGGGGCGTTAAGCAGCTTTCGCGTTCTCTTCGACGCGGTTAATGCTGCGATAGAGATGGTCAAAACGTTCGTTATCAAACTGATGGCTTGCGCCATCGAAGAACACCTGTCCCTGGCGCAGGGCGACGATGCGCTCGCAGTAGCGCAGGGCGTAATCCACCTGGTGCAGCGTCACCACCACGGTGATGCCGTCGTTCTGGTTAATGTCGCGCAGGGTTTCCATCACGATGCGGGCCGATTCAGGATCGAGCGAGGCAATCGGCTCATCAGCGAGAATGATTTTGGCTTTTTGCATTAGCGCCCGGGCAATGGCGACGCGCTGCTGCTGGCCCCCGGAGAGGGTCGAGACGCGCTGGTGCGCGAAATGGGCCATGCCGACGCGGGTCAGCGCATGAAGCGCCTGCTGTTTCTGAGAGGGCGAGAACCAGCGCAGGCAGGTGCGCCAGAACGGGGTGCTGCCGAGGGCGCCGATCAGCACGTTCTCCAGTACCGTCAGGCGATTCACGAGGTTGAACTGCTGGAAGATATAACCGGTTTGCGCCCGGCTCTGGCGAATGTCGCGCGCCAGGCGGCCCGCGCGCTGCACGGTGTTACCCAGTAGCTCGACGTGACTTTGCGGCGTTTTATCGCAGGTCATTAAACCGCTGAGGTGGCGCAACAGTGTCGATTTGCCGGAGCCGGAGGGGCCGAGCAGCGCCACCATTTCACCCTGCCGGACGGTGAGATCAACGGCATTCAGAGCCTTGTTATGCTGAAAGGTCTTGCTCAGTTTCTCGACGCGGATAACGGTTTGCATGTGCTGGGCCTCACGGTAAATGTGGCCTCATGCTGGCGGATCAGTGTGACATTTAGGTTAAGTGTTGATTGCGGGGGTTTGAATAATTGATGCGAAAGGGATGACAGACTGGCCCGGCCGCTGGCTGCGACCGGGCCGCAGGATTAGTTCTTTTTCACAAACTCGGATTTCAGCTTCATCGGCCCGAAACCGTCGATTTTGCAATCGATGTTGTGATCGCCTTCGACCAGACGAATGCCTTTTACTTTGGTTCCGATCTTCAGCATTGAGGAGCTGCCTTTTACTTTCAGATCCTTAATTACGGTAACGTTATCGCCATCGGCCAGCAGGTTGCCGTTGGCATCTTTAACGATTAAAGCATCGCTCTCTTGCGCGGGTTCGGCGTCGTTCCACTCATGGGCGCATTCCGGACAAATAAACAGACCGTTATCTTCATAGGTGTATTCAGAATTACATTTCGGACAGTGTGGCAGCTGCATGCTGTACTCCTCAAAAATAGTGCGAAGCGGCGGGATGGCTCACCGCCAAAAACCGACAGATCGTCGAAAAAGGCGGCAAGTATAACGCATATCCTTACAGTTGTCGGTGCTATTATCTCTTATCCTTATTTAAAAAAAGCGTTGCCAATGACATTTCGTGTCAGTCACTTAAGCGATGCTAACTTTCAACACGCGTTGAGAAACGATCGTGATTAAAGAGGCGATTATTTTATTGCGGCAAATTGCTACGTACTGCCATTTCGGATAAGGTTAGGGTAGTTATACTATTTCTAAGGATTGTCTGAATTGCCGCAACCTGTGCCGGTAACGCGCTGTTACCTCTCATTTAGGGTAGGTAAATAAAGATGATATATCCTGACGTTTCTTAAATTTGAGCTACGCTCTTACTCTTTTGGCCTCCCTGGCCGAATGGGCGAGCTCCATCGCTTCATGCTTTTGAGAATATATTTTATTGCCATCAGGCAGTTATATTTTTTGCAGGACAAATTTTCCACACGTAATCAATAAAGCCGATCACTCCTTATTAAAACTATTCGGTTTAATAAAATTAAGAGAATTTGCGTTAAGGAAAGGCATTGCATGCACACACAAACAATATTTGAATTGAGCCAGGAAGCAGAACGCCTTCTACAACTCTCTTTACAGAATCTCGATACCTTAAAAACGATGCCCGTTGCGGCGCTGAATAACGCCGCCTCGGCGATGACGGGTGAAAGCAGTAATGTCTTGCCTTTGCATTTTAGCGCCCGCGGTTTAAAAGCCCAGCAGACCATGCTGAATAATGAGCTGAGTAAAATTACCCGTCTGGAGATGGTGCTGGCTATTGTGGGCACCATGAAGGCCGGCAAGTCGACCACCATTAATGCCATTGTGGGCACCGAGGTGTTGCCAAACCGCAACCGCCCCATGACCGCACTGCCCACTCTTATTCGCCATACGCCGGGCCAGAAAGAACCGGTGCTCCATTTTTCGCACGTCGCTCCTATCGATACCTTAATTAAACAGCTGCAGGTGAAACTGAGTAATTACGATCGTGGCAAGCTGGCCCAGCAGCTGGAAATTGATAAAGATATGAATGCCCTGCTGGGGCGCATTGAAGAGGGCGAAGCCTTTGAAAGAGACTATCTGGGCGCTCAGCCCATCTTCCACTGCCTGAAAAATTTAAACGATCTGGTCAGGCTTTCTCAGGCGCTGGGGACCGATTTTCCCTTTTCCGCCTATGCGGCCATTGAACATATTCCGGTTATTGAGGTGGAGTTTGTGCATCTGGCCGGGCTGGATGCGCATCTGGGCCACTTAACCCTTCTCGACACCCCCGGCCCCAACGAGGCGGGGCAGCCGCACCTGCAAAAAATGCTCACCGAGCAGCTTTCCCGCGCCTCGGCGGTGCTGGCGGTGATGGATTACACCCAGCTGAAGTCCATCTCAGACGCCGAGGTCCGGCAGGCGATTGCGGCGGTGGGCAAGTCGGTGCCGCTCTACGCGCTGGTGAATAAGTTCGATCAGAAAGATCGCAACAGCGATGACGAAGAGCAGGTGCGGGCGATGATCTCCGGCACGCTGATGAAAGGGCATATCTCTCCGGGTCAGATTTTCCCGGTGTCCTCCATGTGGGGTTATCTGGCGAACCGCGCCCGGCACGAGCTTAACGTGCGCGGAAGGTTACCGGATCATCAGGAGCAGCGCTGGGTACAGGATTTTGCCGAGGCCGCGCTGGGCCGCCGCTGGCGGACGGCCGATCTGGACGACATCGACCATATCCGTCATGCCGCGGATCTGCTGTGGGAAGACTCCCTGTTCGAGCAGCCGATCCGCAAGCTGATTTATGCCGCCTACGCCAACGCCTCGCTGTATGCGCTGCGCTCGGCATCGCATAAGTTGCTGAACTATGTTCAGAACGCCCGGGAGTATCTCGACTTTCGCTATCAGGGGCTGACGGTGGCCTTCGACCAGCTGCAGCTGAACATTAGCCGTCTGGAAGAGGATATGGCCCTGCTGCAAAACCGCCAGGCGCTGGTGAGCGATGAGGTGCGCCACGAGGTAGAGCAGGCCCTGGGCGCGGCAGAGACCTTTATTAGCGAACAGAAGTACGAACTTCATCAGGCGATAGACCAGATCTTCAGCAGCGATGCGCTGCGCCAGCAGGTGGGGCAAGAACTGGCTATTCCGGACGGTTCCGGGCCGGAGGCGGCAGCGCAGCTGGTGCTGCACGAAGAGGGCCAGGCGCAGATTGTACTCAGCAGAATTCGATCCGCCTGTGAAATGGTGATGCTGGATGCGCAGGGGAAAATCAGCCGCGAGCTGGCGCTGCGTTTTGATCAGCTGGAGTCGACGCTGGCCCGCTCGCTGAATGACGCCATGCGCCCAATTGAGACCCGTATTAAAGAAGAGCTAAGCCACGCCGGGTTCCGCGCGCGGATAAGCTTTCCGGCGTTCATGGCCAGCCAGCTTAACTTTAATACCCGCGGTCTGTTCAGCGATGCTATTGCGCAGCAAAGCCAGCCCGCCAGCCAGGTGCAGAACAACGGCAGCGTGCGCGAAACGGTCTTCCGCTGGCTGAATAATCCCGGCTGGGGCTGGGAAGATTATGTGGTGACGCGGACCCGGTATGTGATTGATGTGGCGAAGCTGCATGAAAAAATGAATCAGCATATCGAACAATTTTGTGAACAAATTCGTAAAGCTTTAGCCGCGCAGGTCGATGTCTCTGTTACGGCAGGCATGGCGACGTTCTTTGCAGAATTCTCTTTATGTCTGACGGGGTTACAGGAAAGCTTGCGTGATAGCCTCGCGGTGCGCCAGCAGAATGAGCATGCCACCCGCTCGCTCACTCAGCTGCTGCAACAGTGCATCTCCACCGCGGCGTGGATTCAGGAAGATACCCGACTGTTACGCGATGATATTCAAACTCTTTTCGCAGCAGAGCAACCATGACAAAACAACTACTGGACGGTCCCGGGCGGACGCTGGAGTGTATTCATCCTAAATTTATGGTCGATCTGGTGCAGGGGGTGGACGCCGCGCGTCATACCCCTCTGGTACCGCAGCAGCAGCAATTTCGTGAACGTTTAACCCAGGAGATCATGACGCAGACTCAGCTTCGTCCATGGGCGATGGCGGGAATGTTCAGCGAAAATGCTGCGCTGCGGCTGGGCCTTGCGGAAAAGCTGGCGGGCATGTTCGATCCCGGCCATCTGGCGCTCTCCCGGATGACGGCAAAACTGACCGCCCTGCGCCAGCAGTCCGGCCTGCGCCAGATGCATCCTCCGGGGCTGATGCAGCAGTACGAAACCCTCTCTTCGCATTTTCATCAGCGAGCCCTCTGGAAAGAGAAAGCCCTGGCCCAGCGCGGGCTGACGGTGCAGGCGGGTGAACATACCGAACAGATCTTTACCCGCTGGCGAGCCGGGCACTATAACGGCTGGTCAATGGCCGGGCGTTGTTATGTGGTGCTGGAGGAGCTGCGCTGGGGGGCGTTTGGCGATGCCTGCCGGCTGGCCAACGCCGACGTAAGCGCCATGCTGAAGGACGATCTCTGTCGCCAGGTGGCGACCTATCTGGCGCAGGGGATCAACGCGGCGCCCGCAACCCGCCATTTTTACCACCAGTGGCTGACCACGCCCGCGTCGTCAGGCTCGATTGACCATAAAGATATGCTGGGCTGGCTGGGTGACTGGTGCGATGCGGATCGCCATCCGGTGTGCTGGTCGATTACCCAAAGCTGGCAGACGGTGGCGCTGGGGATGCCGAGGCTCTGTTCGGCGAACAGGCTGGCGAAAGCGATGGTGGAAGAGATTTTTACGGCCTGAAAACGGCCCTCTCCCCGTAGGGAGAGGGTAGAGCGCTTAGTGATGCAGGGATTCAACCGGCTTTGGCTCGGTCTGTGGGGCAGGCACGTTGCCAAAGCGTCTGGCATAGAGCGCGGTGATGATTGGCACCAGAATCGCGGTGACAATCACGCTCGCCGCAACCAGCGCGGTAGCAGAGGCGGCTACCGGTTCAAAGGCCGGGTTAATCTGGGCAATAATGACCGGGTTCGCAACCGCAGCACCCGCGGCGGACGATGCAGCGACCCCCGCAGTACCATTCCCTCCACCAATCACGCGGTCGGCAATAATCAGCGGGATACCGGTGATGATGATAACCGCCACGCCCAGCAGAATACCCAGCAGGCCGGTATCCATAATCACGCTCAGGTTGATGGTGTTACCCAGCGCAAAGCCGAAGAACGGGATCAGGACAGGCGTTGCTTTGCTGAAGAAATCGCGCAGATCGTGGTCGAGGTTACCGAGGGCAAAACCGATCAGGAACGGCAGGACGGCGCCGACAAAGTGGTGCAGTTCGAAGGAGGCCAGACCGGCGGAGCCGAGGATCAGCATGGTCATCAGCGGGCCAGATTCCAGCGACATCAGAACAAAGGCGCCGGACTCTTCTTTGGTGCCGTACTGGTTCATCAGGCTGGCATACAGGCCGCCGTTGGTCATGTCCATCGCCGAGACGATCGCCAGCACCGAGAGGCCTGCAAAGAAGCCGGTCTGGATGCCATTTTCCGGGATAAACATGGCGCAAATCATCGCCACAACCCAGGCTACGGCAATTTTAGTAATAACCAGCGTACCTGACTTACGTAATACCGTTCCGGTGGCGCGCAAATTAATGGAGGCACCGATACAGAAGAACCACACCGCCAGGATAGGCACCGTACCGGTAATCATACCTTTGGTGAAGCCACCAAAATAAGCGCCGGTATTAGGCGCTAAGGTATTTAAAATGGCCCCAAGCACCAGCGGAACCAACATCATCCCACCGGGAATGCGTTCAATCGCGGCTTTAATTTTCATCTTCAACCCTCACATCTTATCGCGCGTCGCTGGCGGACAAGTCAGCAATCAATAATCTAATGAATTCAACGAATTGACGCTCATTGGTGGCGAGCGGTTCGTAACGCGTACTGCAAACGTAATTAGGCTGGTTTCTTTTCCCTTCCCTCGAAGGTGGTAAAACCGTGTTTACAGGACTTATGATGCGATCGTTGGAATGATGATTCAATGAAAATAAAACAGTGTTTTAGTTATCTCCATCACATATTTTACGGAAAGCGATAAACGCCCTTTTAATAATTAAAAGAGCTGTAAACCGTATGTGAAGAAATGTCGTTGTTTTTTTATTTCGGAGAAAATAATAACGACGTGAACCATATTTTTTCAGCGGGTTCTGAGAGGAATCTCAATGGCTTTAATTTACAGTTCCTGACACCCCGCTTAGGAAACTGAATATATATGTGAAGTTGATCACAAATATAAACGCTGGTAGGGTAAAGCCATCATTAACAGCCCAGACAGGCGTCAACAGGTTCGGTTGTACTGCATAGAAAGTTCAGTGTAAGTAAACCTGCTACGCTTGAAGCAGGAGAATGCGCATGACGCGCTTCCCGGGTCCACAAAGCGCGTTACAGCGTTGTGGCGAGGACAGGGCTCAGTTTACGAGGATAGCAATGCTTAAAAGGAAAAAGGTTAAACCCATTACTCTGCGTGATGTCACCATTATTGATGATGGCAAACTGCGCAAAGCCATTACCGCGGCTTCGCTCGGTAACGCGATGGAGTGGTTCGATTTCGGCGTCTATGGCTTCGTGGCCTATGCGCTCGGTAAAGTATTCTTCCCGGGGGCCGATCCCAGCCTGCAGATGATTGCAGCCTTAGGTACCTTCTCTGTTCCCTTCCTGATCCGTCCCCTTGGTGGTTTGTTCTTCGGTATGCTCGGCGATAAGTATGGCCGACAGAAGATTCTGGCCATCACCATTGTGATTATGTCGGTCAGCACCTTCTGTATTGGCCTGATACCCTCTTACGAGACCATAGGCATCTGGGCGCCGATCCTGCTGCTGCTTTGTAAGATGGCGCAGGGCTTCTCGGTCGGCGGGGAGTACACCGGGGCGTCGATCTTCGTTGCCGAGTATTCGCCAGACCGTAAGCGCGGCTTTATGGGTAGCTGGCTGGACTTTGGCTCCATCGCTGGCTTCGTGCTGGGCGCAGGGGTCGTGGTACTGCTCTCCACCGTGGTGGGCGAGGCGAACTTCCTTGAGTGGGGCTGGCGTATTCCGTTCTTCCTGGCGCTGCCGCTGGGCGTTATTGGCCTCTATCTGCGCCACGCCCTGGAAGAGACCCCGGCGTTCCAGCAGCACGTTGATAAGCTGGAGCAGGGCGATCGCGAAGGGCTGCAGGAAGGCCCGAAGGTGTCGTTCAAAGAGATTGCTACTAAGCACTGGCGCAGCCTGCTGACCTGTATTGGTCTGGTGATCTCCACTAACGTCACCTACTACATGCTGCTGACCTATATGCCGAGCTATCTGTCGCATAACCTGCACTACTCGGAAGATCACGGCGTACTGATCATTATCGCCATTATGGTGGGCATGCTGTTTGTCCAGCCGATTATGGGGCTTCTGAGCGACCGCTTCGGCCGTCGTCCCTTTATTATTCTCGGCAGCGTGGCCCTGTTCCTGCTGGCCATCCCGGCCTTCATCATGATTAACAGCAATGTGCTGGGGCTGATTTTTGCCGGTCTGCTGCTGCTGGCGGTGATCCTGAACTGCTTTATCGGGGTGATGGCCTCTACGCTGCCGGCGATGTTCCCGACCCATATTCGCTACAGCGCGCTGGCGGCGGCGTTTAACATCTCGGTGTTGATTGCCGGTCTGACCCCGACGCTGGCGGCCTCGCTGGTTGAGAGTACCCAAAACCTGATGATGCCGGCCTACTACCTGATGGTGATCGCGGTGATTGGCCTGATTACCGGTATTACCATGAAGGAGACGGCTAACCGTCCGCTGAAAGGGGCGACCCCAGCGGCGTCCGACCTTCAGGAAGCGAAAGAGATCCTGCGCGAGCATTACGACAACGTAGAGCAGAAGATCGAGGATATTGATGCCGAGATTGAGGAGCTGCAGAAGAAGCGCTCCCGACTTGTGGATCAACATCCACGCATCAACGAGTAAGTAAAACCCGGCTGCGGCCGGGTTTTTTTATGGCTGTTTAAAAGGCGATAGCGACGTTCAGCTGGCCGGAGACCCCGTCCGTATGGCTGTCCGCCGTCAGGTAGTTCAGGCGCGTGCCGAAGGAGACGTTCTGGTAAACCGCGCTGAGCTGCAGACCGGCTTTATAGAGATCTTTGCTGCCCAGAGCCGAGGTCTGATCCACTCCGAAGGTATAGAGGCTGGCGTGGCTGGTGGTGGCCGCATTATCCAGCATACGCTCATAGCCCAGGGCAATGCCCGGCGTTAAGGTCCAGGCTCCCGCCTGCTGAGGCGTAATGGCGATGCTCAAATCCGCCGTCAGGCTGGTCTGCGTCTCGCTTACGCTATCCACATCAAGGGCCACCTCGCTGCCGTGCTCCTGGAACCCGTCGAGACTCAGGTGGGTGGCCTGAATGCCGATGGCGGGATCCAGGGTCAGGGTGGCGACCGGCTGCACCCAGCCGAACGACGCCCGGGCGCTGTAATACTGGCCGTTGGTCTCGCCGTGCGCGGTGCCCAGCCCGCCGCCGGGGTGGCGATCGCTCTCATAATCGATATAGCCCGCGCTCCCCTGCAGCCCCACCCAGGGGCCGGCTTCCAGCGAGGTAAAGCCATAACGCCCACCCAGCGACAGGGTTGGCGTATGGGTCTTCACCTTACCGCCCGCCCCGGAGACCGACCCATCGCTGTAGCCAATGGCTCCGTTCGCCGCGCTTTGCGCGTTAAAGCGGTGTGTTACCCCCACCAGGCTGCCCCAGGTGCGATTGCTGCTGGCGCTGGCGCCGGGGCGCTCATCCGTGCCCAGATAGTCGGCCAGCCCCTGCAGCCAGACCTGCGTCTGCTCTGACTCTAGCTCCCGGCCGGAGAGCTTCGGCGCCATGGCGTCATACAGGCGCGAGGGCTGGCGCAGAAGATAGCTGCTGGCGTCGGCGAAGACCTGGCCGCCAATCCGCCGCTCAACTCCGCCCAGGCTTCCCTCATCGATGGCGCGCTGTAAATAGTAGTTATAGGCGGTATAGCGACCGGCGAGGGGCGAATCCTGCAGGGCATTGAGCAGCGCCGCCCCCTGTGCCGCATTGCCGCGCAGGCCCGCTTCGCCGGGCAGCGTCTGGTAGCGCACCATCTTGCCGCGCAGAACGTAAATAGTTGCCTGATCGAGCCCCAGGCCAGACTTCAAATAGTTATCCATCGAGCCATAGCTGCTGACCACCTGATCCAGCCCGGCCTGCAGCCAGCTGCCGCGTACGCCCATCAGGGCCGCATAGGTATCGCGCATCGATTCCGGGAGATAAGCCAGGGTGGCGTTGATGCGGTCGGCGGTGTAATCGTTGGTCGCCAGATAGTTGGCCATGATATCCCCATCGCCAACGCCCGCGATGGTCTGCAGTACGGCACTGACCCAGCCGGTACGATCCTTGCCTGCCGTACAGTGGAACAGCGCTGCATCATCGGCGGCGGCCAGTTCACGAAATACCTCGCCCAGCCCCTGACGCGCGTAATCGCTGGTGACAAAGCTGCGTTCCCCTTCCTCCATCATGGTATCGACATCGCTGACGTTCATTTTGCTGATATCGATAACGAAGGCGCCGTTATTGCCGATCAAATCGACCGCCACGTACCGGCTACCGGCCGGCAGAGTATCCGCCTGGGCCGCGATTTCGGCTGGCGATCGTAGATCCACCACGGTGCTGATATTAAGGCTATTCAGGGTGGTCAGGTCGCTGTCTGCCGGGGTAAGCGCGTTGGAGCGGTAGAAGACGCCTGCACGCATTACGCCGTCATGGCTGGTGGTATAGGCGGTGGTGAGACCGGCGATATCGCGAAAATTATCGATGCCCGTGAGACGCGGGGTATTCAGGGGTGTCTCTTCTGCCTGGACGGCGAGGCTGGTGACCATGACGAATGCTGCTAAGGGACGTAAGGACGATTTCAAAACATAACTCCTTGCCTGATAAGGTAAACAGGCGCGGAGTATATGAATCGATTGTTAAATAATTGTGACTTTAATGTGTATCCAGAAAATAATTTTATTAGATATTACAGCGGCTTAACAGGTCATAAAGCTGAGTTAAATGTTATCTCAGCAGCCTGCCGCGATAAAATCGCCGTCTGCGCTGATGGGGATGGTCGTTAAAAAGAGCACGGCGGCAAACAGAATAAGCACCACGCCCCCGGCGATTTTTGCCGTCGGCACCAGCCAGCGCATAGATGAACTGCCGCCAAAGAGCGCCACCGTGCGTTCGCGGGCGTAACGCACCGCCAGCGACAGCCCCATAATTGAGAGCGCCGTGCCGAGCGACATGGTCATCACCGCCGCTATCCCCCAGCTGACGATGCCCAGCGCGTTCGAGAACAGCAGGATCATGATTGCGCCGCTGCAGGGGCGGGCGCCAATCGCCAGAATCACCCCCAGACGCGTTTTCCAGTCGCCCTGCGCCATATCTGCCCCCACGCCGTGGTGGCCGCAGCCGCACTGCTCGTCGTGCTGATGAAGCGGCCTGATGGCAGAGATGGCCATGGTGCGCGGGCGCAGGCTTTTGAACGCCTGATAAATGATAAAGGCGCCAAAGGCACCGATCAGCAGGGCGCTGATTTTCTCTACATACCAGCGGCTGGTGCTGAGATCCCCCGAGGCCAGGTTAAAGCCCACGGCGAGGATAAAGACGAACAGGATGGCGCTGACCCCCTGCATAAGGCTGCCCATAAAGGGCACCACGCGGGCAGCGACCTGGCTCTCTTTATTGGTGCTCAGATAGGTGGTGACGATAAATTTGCCATGCCCCGGACCAATAGCATGCAGCACCCCGTAGAAGAAGGAGCCCGTCAGCAGCCAGAGCCCGCCGCTGTACTGGTGGTTGTTGAGCTGTAGCAGATACATCACCAGATAGCGATGGAGCGTAATTTGCGAGGCGAGGCACCACTGAATAAACGCGCCCCAGTGGGCGTGCAGGGTGAGGCCGGTAAAGAGCACGACAAGGGCTATCAGCCCTGCGCCAGGTAAACGCCAGTCTCGGGTAAGCGATGGTGTGGTCATGATGGTGCCTGCGGGAGTGGAAACGAAGGAAGTATAGCGCTTTTGTGCTTCGCACGGCTCGTCGGGGAGAGAAGAAAAGGGGAAATAGTTAAGGCGAATAATCGAACGTAGTTCGATGGAGAGTCCGGTCCTAGAAAGCAAAAAACCAGCCCTGAGGCTGGTTTTTCTGAATGAGTGGTGCCCGGACTCGGACTAACGCCGAAGGCGTTGAACAGCGCGCTTGTCGCGCTGGCCCCGAAGGGGTGAGCCGCCTGCGGCGAATAATCGAACGTAGTTCGATGGAGAGTCCGGTTCGCAGAAAGCAAAAAACCAGCCCGTAGGCTGGTTTCTTTAAATAGTGGTGCCCGGACTCGGAATCGAACCAAGGACACGGGGATTTTCAATCCCCTGCTCTACCGACTGAGCTATCCGGGCAACGGGGCGCATTAAACCGCAATCACGTTACGCCGTCAACCAAATTTCGGGAAAAGCTGTTCAACTGCTTAAGATTACGGCAATCTGTCCGTTTGCGCGTCGATTTTGCACAAATCTTCCAGACGGCGTGACCAGAGTAGATGATGCTGACGGCGAAAGGGGGGACAGTATGGCGAAAGACTGGCTTGAGCTACGTCAGCACGCGGATACCGGCATTGAAACCATCAAAGCGCATTTTGAAGGGCATGCTTACGATCCGCACTGGCACGACAGTTACCTGGTAGGGATCACCCTTTCCGGTACGCAGCAGTTTCACTGTCGGCGCGAGCGCCACCGCAGCCGTCCGGGAGACGCTTTCCTGCTGGAGCCTGGCGAAATTCACGATGGCGACGCACCGGTAGCCGGGGGCTTTACCTATCTGACGTTTTATCTTGATGAAGGCTGGCTCACCCACACCCTTCAGGGGCTGTATGAATCGACGCCGGGCAGCTATTCACTGCATTTTGCCCGGACGCTGACCCGCGAGCCGCAGCTGGTGCGCGCCATTGGCGAGACCTTTGCCACCCTGCATACCGGTGAGCTGAAAATCGTGCAGCAGAGCAGCATGGATAATCTGCTGGCGCAGGTCACCGCCCATTGCCACTGGCGAAAGAAATTGCCCTCCCGGATCCAGAGCGCTGCGGTTGCGCATCGCGCGCGGGATTATCTGTACGCGCACATGGGCGACAATATTGGTCTGTCCGATCTGGCGCGCGAGACCGGCACCGATCGCTTTACCCTGACGCGCTGTTTTAAACGCGAGTTCCACCTGGCGCCCCACGCCTGGCTAATCCAGCTGCGGCTGGCGAAGGCGCGGCAGCTTCTCGCCTGCGGCAATCGGCCCGTGGACGTGGCCGCTGCCCTGGGGTTTTCCGATCAGAGTCACCTCGGGCGCTGGTTCCAGCGGGCGTATCGCATCTCGCCTGCCCACTACCGCCAGTTGTGCACAAACCTTCCAGACGTTTCCAGAAAATAGCGGCACAGTCGGGGGACCAAAAAAGGAGTCCCGTGACTATGATGCCGTTTCTGCTGTTTGCTTTTGTCGCCTCTATTACCCCTGGGCCGACCAATATCCTTATTTTGACCAACAGCCAGCACTATGGCGTGAAAGCCACGCTTCCCGCCCTGGTAAGCGCCTGCCTGGCGGCCAGCGCCATCGTTCTGGTCTCGGGTGCCGGGGCCGGGGAGGTGCTGCGCCAGTATCCGCTGGCGCGTCAGGTGATGAGCTGGGCGGGGGTGCTGTGGCTGAGCTGGATGAGCTGGCAGCTGTATTGCGCCCCGGCGGTCAGTTTATCTGGCCAGACGCAGAGCCGCTTTACTGCTCGCGCGGCCGCGCTGTTGCAGGTGATAAACCCCAAAACCTGGATGATGGCACTGGCGGTGGTGAGCCTGTTCGCGCCGGGCGGAAAGGATACGCTGCATGAGGTCGCGCTGATGGCGCTCTGTTTTCTGGTTATCTCTGTCGCCTGCCTGCTGTGCTGGGCATGGCTGGGGAGGGCCGCAAACCGGCTCTTTCGCACCACCAGGGCGATGGTGCGTTTTCAGCGGCTGATGGCGCTGTGCCTGCTTGTTTCAGCCTGGGCCGGCATGCTTGCTTAGGTGAGGGCGCCGCCCAGACGGCACTGGGCAAAGCGCAGAATATCTTCTGCGAGGCGGTGCGCCGTATCCACATCGGCCTGGCTGCGGTTAACCAGCATCCGGCTCAGACAGCCCTCCAGCACCAGCTCCATCTGTTTTGCGACCATGGCCGGATCGTCAACTTCAAGGGTGGCGAGCAGCTCGTGGGTAAACTCATAGGCCGCGCTTTTTTGCCGATCGGCAAGCTGATGAACAGGGTGCTGCGGATCGGGATAGAAGGTACAGGCGGCAATAAACAGGCAGCCGGGGTAGCGGTGATTGCGCACGCATTCGGTAAGCGCGCTATAGCGGGCCAGTATTTTTTGCTCGGTGGTCAGCTCGGTATTTAGCCTCAGCTGGCTGCGCCAGACGTCCACCTTCTGGCTGAGATAACGCAGTGCGTCGTACAGTAGTGCTTCTTTGTCCGGCCAGAAGCGCATTAACTCATCGAGCGGATAATTCACGCGTTCGGCGACCGCTTCCAGCGAGGTGCTGGCTATTCCCTGGATCTCCAGTAGTTGCAGGGTTTCTTCTAAAACATCTTCACGTTGCACAATTTTCTCCTCTGCAAACCTTCGCACGTCCGTCTACAGTGTCGTTTACGGTTGGCGATCGCGCAAATGCGCGCTAAATGCGGCGGCGTCCATAAAACCGGTTACCCGCTGCGCGCGTTGCTCTTCTCCCTGCCCGTTGAAAAACAGAATGGTAGGCAGGCCAAGGACGTTTAATGATTTCAGTAACGCCTTATCCCCGGCGTTATTAGCCGTGACGTTCGCCTGCAGCAGAACCGTCTCTTTTAACGCATTTTGCACCTGTGGATCGCTAAAAGTGTATTTTTCGAACTCCTTGCAGGCCACGCACCAGTCGGCGTAGAGATCGAGCATCACCGGCTTGCCGTTGGCCTGCGCCAGGGCGCGATGCAGCTCATCCATATTGCTGACCTGGGTAAAGTTGAGATGCGCTTGCTGCTGGACGGCAGGGGCGCCAAACGCCCAGTCCTGAAGAGGGCGAACACTGACCAGCGCAGCGGCCAGCAGCAGGATCTGCACGATCCGCATCCAGCTTTTTTTGGCCGCCAGGCTGGCGATAAAGGCCCAGCTAAAGAAGGCCACGCCAAGCATCGCCCACAGCCGCACGCCCCAGACGTCACCCAGCACCCGCTCCAGCAGGAAAACCGGCAGCGCCAGGATCACAAAACCAAAGGCGGTTTTGACCTGCGCCATCCACGGCCCGCTTTTGGGCAGCAGGCGATTGCCAAAGACGGTGACCAGAATCAGCGGCAGGCCCATCCCCAGCGCATAAAGGTAAAGCGTGCCGCCGCCGAGCCACAGGTTACCGCTCTGGGCAATATAGAGCAGGATGGCACTCAGCGGGGCGGTAGTACAGGGGGAGCAGATCAGCCCGGCAATCGCCCCCATGGCAAACACACCGCCCGCCGAGCCACCCTGCTGGCGGTTGCTCATCAGGGTTAAGCGGGTCTGCAAGGATGAAGGTAGCTGCAGGTTGAACAGGCCGAACATCGATAGCGCCAGCACAATAAACAGCGCGGAGAGGCCGATCAGCACGTAAGGGTGCTGGAGCGCCGCCTGGAATTGCAGCCCGGCGGCGGCGACCACCAGGCCGAGGGCGGTATAGGTTAACGCCATGCCCTGCACATAAATAAACGCCAGCAGCAGCGCCCGGGCGGTAGAGAGACGCTGCTTGCCGCCAAGCACAATGCCCGAAATGAGCGGGTACATCGGCAGCACGCAGGGGGTAAAGGCGATACCTATGCCGATCAGCAACGCCCACAGGGCAGAGAAGGGCAGATCGCTCTGTGGCGGAGCCTCGCTCACCCTGGGGGCAGGCGGCGCGGCTACCGCCTGGGCCTGTACTTCGCTGAGCGGCACTACTTTGGTTTCCGGGGGATAGCACAGACCGGCATCGGCGCACCCCTGATACGTCACGGTTAGGGTGGCGCCTTTTGCGGCCTGATTGATGGTCACCGGTACCGTCAGCCGCTGGCGGTAAATCTCGCTTTTGCCGTAAAACTCATCTTCATGCTGCTCGCCCGCAGGCAGCTGTAGCTCGCCGACGCTGGCCTGCGCCGGGGTAATACTTATCTGTCTGCGATAAAGGTAAAAACCGGACTTCACATTCCAGTTCAGGTTGAGTTCATGTTGGTTTTGCTGAAAATCGAAAACAAACGCCTGGTCGGCAGGAATAAAGTTTGAACGGCCGGGTGCGTCAAACAACCCGGCAAAGGCTGAGGAGCTGCACAGCAGCAGGATCAGCGTAAGGATGCGTTGAGCCATGAGAGATAATCGTTATCGCCGTGGAGCACTGGCAAAACCAGCAGTTCCGGGGTCTGGTAAGGGTGGTGAGACTTAAGACAATCGAGGAGCGCCTGCTGTAGCGCCGTGTTGGATTTTAGCAGCATCTGCACTTCATACTCCTGTTCCAGCTTGCCCTCCCAGTAGTACAGCGAGGTGGCACCGGGCAGGATGGTGACGCAGGCGGCGAGCTTGTCTGCCAGTACTTTGGCGGCAAGATCCTGAGCGGTAGCTTCATCGGGAGCGGTACAGAGTACAACAACAGCGTCGGGTGTATTCACAGGTCGGCCTCGTTATCGCGAAAGCGGTCACTATAGCATGGAGGCCAGACGCTCATTAATGAATCGGGCCGCAATGCGGCCCGATTTTAAGTAATTTTACATCGTCATTGGTTTTACAGCAGTATGCCGCCAATGATAAAGCCGAGGACCACGCACAGGCAGATAGCAATCACGCCCGGAATGAGAAACGCATGGTTAAACACATACTTACCGATGCGCGTAGAGCCGGTGTCGTCCATCTCTACCGCCGCCAGCAGGGTCGGGTAAGTAGGCAGGACGAACAGCGCCGATACGGCAGCAAAAGAGGCGATGGCGGTGAGCGGCGTGACGCCCAGCATCAGGGCCGCAGGCATCAGCGCTTTGGTGGTGGCAGCCTGAGAGTAAAGCAGCGTCGCGGCGAAGAAGAGCACGACCGCCAGCAGCCACGGATAGCTGTGCAGCAGATCGCCCGCCACGGTCTGGATGTCAGCAATGTGGGCCTTCACAAAGGTATCGCCCAGCCATGCCACCCCCAGAACGCATACGCAGGCGCTCATTCCGGATTTGAAGGTGCTGGCGTTCAGCACTTCGCTGGTGTCTATTTTGCAGCTAATGCTAATCAGCGTGGCGATAGTCAGCATGAATACCACGATCGCTTCGTTACGCGGCAGCACCGGATTCTGGATCAGCCCAACGGTGTCGCTGATGGCGGTGGCGTAGAACATCACCGCCACGATGCCGATCAGGAACAGCAGCACGGAGCGCTTAGCGTGCGGCTTCAGTTCGAACACCTGGCTGCCGCGCAGCTTCACTTCCCCTTTCGCCAGACGCTCCTGATAGACCGGATCGTCTTTCAGCTCGGCGCCGAGGAAGTTACAGAATACCGCGGTGATCATCACGGCAAGCAGCGTAACCGGAATACAGATCGACAGCAGGGTCAGATAGCTTACGCCCATCGGCTCAAGGATACCGGCGAAGAAGACGACGGCCGCGGAGATGGGTGAGGCGGTAATGGCGATCTGCGAGGCGACAACGGCAATAGAGAGTGGGCGCGACGGGCGGATACCCTGCTCTTTGGCCACTTCGGTGATCACCGGCAGCGTTGAGAAAGCGGTGTGGCCGGTGCCGGCCAGAATGGTCATAAACCAGGTGACCAGCGGGGCGAGGAAGGTAATGTATTTCGGATGGCGACGCAGCATACGCTCCGCCAGGCTCACCAGATAATCCATCCCGCCTGCGACCTGCATGGCGGCAATAGCCGCGATAACCGCCATGATGATCTCAATGACGTCAAAGGGAATTGCGCCGGGTTTGATCTGAAAAAATAGGGTAAGAACAAGAACACCGAGACCGCCGGCGAAACCAATACCGATACCCCCGAGTCTTGCGCCCAAGTAAATCGCCAACAGGACGATGACGAGTTCTGCTCCAAACATAAGTGCCTACCTTGTTTATTAACAAGTTGATATTGAATTGTTGTGGATTGGTAACGCCTAAAAAGAAAAAAGGCACGTCAATTGACGTGCCTTCATGAATTTTAACCTGAACTATTATTGTTCACTTTCATCCGTATATCGTTTTGCTTTATAGGCCGGGTGCATTAAGTTCTGCGCTGAGAAGATATCATCCAACTCGGCTTCTGTCAGCAATCCGCGTTCAAGAACCACTTCACGTACACTCTTGCCGGTTTCGGCACAAATTTTACCGACGATATCGCCGTTGTGGTGGCCAATGAACGGGTTGAGGTAAGTGACGATGCCGATGGAGTTATAGACGTAGCTTTCACATACGGCTTTGTTGGCGGTAATGCCGTTAATGCATTTTTCCAGCAGGTTGTAGCAGGCGTTGGTCAGAATATGAATAGATTCAAACATTGCCTGGCCGATTACCGGTTCCATCACGTTCAGCTGCAGCTGACCCGCTTCCGAAGCCATGGTGACGGTAATATCGTTACCAATCACTTTAAAGCAGACCTGGTTTACCACCTCTGGCACCACCGGGTTCACTTTAGCCGGCATGATAGAGGAGCCAGCCTGAAGTTCTGGCAGGTTGATTTCGTTCAGACCCGCGCGTGGGCCGGAAGAGAGCAGACGCAGGTCATTACAGATTTTGGAGAGCTTCACCGCCAGGCGCTTTAGGGCGCTGTGCACCATGACGTAGGCGCCGCAGTCGGAGGTGGCTTCGATCAGATCTTCTGCCGGGACCACCGCCAGGTTGGAGACTTCTGCCAGTTTCTGTACCGCCAGCTGCTGATAGCCATCCGGGGTGTTGAGGCGCGTACCGATGGCGGTGGCGCCAAGGTTCACTTCCAGCAGCAGCTCAGACGTGCGCAACAGGTTTTTGGTCTCTTCGTTCAGCAGCACGTTAAACGCGTGGAACTCCTGGCCCAGGGTCATTGGCACGGCGTCCTGCAGCTGGGTACGACCCATTTTCAGGATGTCCTGGAACTCTACCGCCTTGTTCTGGAAACCTTCGCCCAGCTGATTAATGGCATCAACCAGTTTGATCACAGAGGCGTAGACCGCGATACGGAAGCCGGTTGGGTAGGCGTCGTTGGTGGACTGGCATTTGTTGACGTGGTCGTTCGGGTTCAGATACTGGTATTCACCTTTCTGATGACCCATCAGTTCCAGGCCGATGTTGGCCAGAACCTCGTTGGTATTCATATTCACGGAGGTGCCAGCGCCGCCCTGGTAGACATCTACCGGGAACTGATCCATGCACTTGCCGTTATTCAGCACTTCATCGCAGGCGGAGATAATCGCATTTGCTACGTTTTTCGGGATAGTTTGCAGCTCTTTATTGGCCAGGGCTGCGGCTTTCTTCACCATCACCATTCCGCGCACAAATTCAGGGATATCGCTGATTTTGCTGTTACTGATGTAGAAGTTTTCAATCGCTCTCAGAGTGTGAATACCATAGTAGGCATCCGCTGGAACTTCCCTGGTACCCAACAAATCTTCTTCGATACGAATGTTGTTTAACATGTGAACCTTCTTTTCAAGCTGCAATTGATGTAAACACACAGTACATCTGTGGTTATGTCTAATTCTGACCGACGATTATCCCCTTAACCGACCAGATGCCCGAGATCATATGCTGATGATAGCGAATTGCCGTAATCTGGATCACTTATTATCGACCCCAACACATGATAATCATTAATATGTGAAATGAGTCACCGCTTTCATATTTCCAGAAAAATATCCGTGCAAACCGATTGAATTTTGGCTAACCGCCCATATCACTGTGGGACGCGAATCGCGAAAATATTCAGACAGGGGCCGCCGTGCCGCTGCCATACAGGAGATGCCAGTGCGCTGGATACCGTTACTTGCTGTTTTTCTTTACGTTTATATTGAGATTTCGATTTTCATTCAGGTTGCTCATGTGTTCGGCGTCCTGCTGACCCTGATTCTGGTGATCTTTACCTCGGTGATTGGTATGTCACTGGTGCGTAACCAGGGTTTCAAAAACTTCCTGTTAATGCAGCAGAAGATGGCCGCTGGCGAAAGCCCGGCGAAAGAGATGGTGAAAAGCGTCTCGCTGATTATTGCCGGTCTGCTGCTGTTACTCCCCGGCTTCTTTACCGACTTCCTGGGCCTGCTATTACTGCTGCCGCCGGTGCAAAAACACCTGACCATGAAGCTTATGCCCCATCTGCGCTTTAACCGGATGCCGGGCGGTGGGTTCAGTACCGGGCCCGGCGAAACCTTTGATGGCGAGTATCAGCGTAAAGACGAGCAGCGCGACAGTTTAGACCATAAAGACGATCGCTGACAGATTGTAGAGTGGCGCTGTGTTTACCGGCCTGCGGGCTGGCACAGCGCCATGCTGCATCAAGTGCTGCGTTTCGGTAAGAACAGCCAGAGTACCGCCAGCATAATCACCGCATACAGACTCTTCCAGCCCACCATCGCCAGTAATCCCAGGCAGAGCACGGCGCCCGTTATTGCCAGCAATTTATAGCGTCCCTTCAGCAGCCGACACCCGGCCAGCATGCAGAGCAGATAGATCATAATGAAGATGCCGTTGGCATAGACGATCAGCGCATCCAGATTAATATTGAGCACATAAATACATAACGTACTCAGCACGCAGCAGCCCAGCACGGCATTGAGCGCGTTCAGCGGCAGCTGGCGTCTGGAAAGCCGCGCCAGCGGACTCTCCGGCTTATACAGCGCCTGAGACCAGACCAGACGGGCGAAGCTCTGAATATAAATATTCAGGCTGGCAAAGCAGGCCAGATAGCCAATCACGCAGGCCACCCACAGGGCTTTAACGCCAAACAGCTGCACCACGATAGCGGGTAGCGACGCGGCGGCGGCCATCTCTTTCCCCCAGGCGTTAAAGTGCAATACCAACACGGTACAGGCCCAGTAGACGGTGCCGGCGAGCAGGAGACCGATCATCAGCGCGCGGGGGAAGTCACGCTCTGGCTGTTTAAATTCAGATGCCAGATGGGCAAAAGCCTCAAGGCCGACAAAACACCAGAACATGACCGACAGGGCGGCAAAAAGCGGCGGGTACTCAACGTCAGTAATGGCCGGGAAGGGGATGTCGCGTAGCGTAATATCACCCGCCCACCAGATGGCGGCGATTAACGCCACGATCAGTACCGCAACCAGCGTTTGCAGATTGGCGCTGGAGCTGGCGCCTCTTGAGCCCACCCACCAGACGATGGCGAGCGTTCCCAGCTCGGCAAGCAGCAGTTGCTCATCATGCCAGCCAAACAGCGCCTGGCCGAAACCGGTGGCAATATGTAGCGCGGCAGGAAGCCCTACCGGGATCACTGACAGAAATAGCCAGCCCGTTACCCGCTCCAGCCTTGGGCTAAAAGCCATCCCAACAAAGTGCGCCACGCCGCCTGCGCTCGGGAAGTGGCGGCCAAGTATCGCAAAGACAATCGCCACCGGGAAAACCAGTACAATCAGCGCCGGCCACGCCCAGAGGCTGGTATTCCCGGCGACCAGCGCCGCCAGGGCGGGTACGGCAAATACACCGGTTCCTAACAACGAAGTCGAGAGCAGGCCGACGCCCTGCGCCAGGCCCAGCTCTTGTTTGAGTCCACTCATTTACATCGTCCTGCCACCGCTAAAAGAGAGGCGATGGTAACACTTTCACAAATTTTTTTTCGCTAGCCCCTTGAAGGGTCAAAAAGCTATCCCCATCTCTCAGGGCACTAGCCGGAAAACCAGTTACGGCCCGGCGTCACCCATAACTGATAATGACTTTCTCAAAGGAGAGCTATCAATGAGTATTCGTCCGTTACATGATCGTGTGATCGTCAAACGTAAAGAAGTTGAAACCAAGTCTGCGGGCGGCATCGTTCTGACCGGTTCTGCAGCAGCAAAATCAACGCGTGGCGAAATCATCGCTGTCGGTAAGGGCCGCATTCTGGAAAACGGAACTGTGCAGCCGCTGGACGTTAAAGTTGGTGACATCGTCATTTTCAACGATGGCTACGGCGTGAAATCCGAGAAGATCGACAATGAAGAAGTGTTGATCATGTCCGAAAGCGACATCCTGGCAATTGTTGAAGCGTAATTTACGCACGAAACTGTACGAATTTGAGGAAATAAGAACATGGCAGCTAAAGACGTAAAATTCGGTAACGACGCTCGTGTAAAAATGCTCCGCGGCGTAAACGTACTGGCAGATGCAGTTAAAGTGACTCTGGGTCCGAAAGGCCGTAACGTAGTGCTGGATAAATCCTTCGGCGCGCCGACCATCACCAAAGATGGTGTTTCTGTAGCACGTGAAATCGAACTGGAAGATAAATTCGAAAACATGGGCGCGCAGATGGTGAAAGAAGTTGCCTCTAAAGCGAACGACGCTGCAGGCGACGGTACCACCACCGCGACCGTACTGGCGCAGGCTATCATCACCGAAGGCCTGAAAGCCGTTGCCGCGGGTATGAACCCGATGGATCTGAAACGTGGTATCGACAAAGCCGTCATTGCCGCTGTTGAAGAGCTGAAAACCCTGTCCGTACCGTGCTCTGACTCTAAAGCTATCGCTCAGGTTGGTACCATCTCCGCTAACTCCGACGAAACCGTAGGTAAACTGATCGCTGAAGCGATGGACAAAGTCGGTAAAGAAGGCGTGATCACCGTTGAAGACGGTACTGGTCTGGAAGATGAGCTGGACGTAGTTGAAGGTATGCAGTTCGACCGCGGTTACCTCTCCCCATACTTCATCAACAAGCCGGAAACCGGTGCTGTAGAGCTGGAAAGCCCGTTCATCCTGTTGGCTGATAAGAAAATCTCCAACATCCGCGAAATGCTGCCAGTACTGGAAGCCGTTGCGAAAGCAGGCAAGCCGCTGGTTATCATCGCTGAAGACGTTGAAGGCGAAGCGCTGGCGACCCTGGTGGTTAACACTATGCGTGGCATCGTGAAAGTTGCCGCTGTTAAAGCGCCTGGCTTCGGCGATCGTCGTAAAGCGATGCTGCAGGATATCGCTACCCTGACCGGCGGTACCGTGATCTCTGAAGAGATCGGTATGGAGCTGGAAAAAGCAACTCTGGAAGACCTGGGCCAGGCGAAACGCGTTGTCATCAACAAAGACACCACCACCATCATCGATGGCGTGGGTGAAGAAGATGCAATTCAGGGCCGTGTTGCTCAGATCCGTAAGCAGATCGAAGAAGCCACTTCTGATTACGACCGTGAAAAACTGCAGGAGCGCGTAGCGAAACTGGCAGGCGGTGTTGCGGTAATCAAAGTAGGTGCTGCGACCGAAGTTGAAATGAAAGAGAAAAAAGCACGCGTTGACGACGCCCTGCACGCGACCCGTGCTGCGGTAGAAGAAGGCGTGGTTGCTGGTGGTGGCGTGGCGCTGGTTCGCGTAGCCGCTAAACTGTCTGGCCTGACTGGTCAGAACGAAGATCAGAACGTCGGTATCAAAGTTGCGCTGCGCGCAATGGAAGCACCGCTGCGTCAGATCGTTTCCAACGCCGGTGAAGAGCCTTCTGTTGTGACTAACAACGTGAAAGCGGGCGAAGGTAACTACGGTTACAACGCTGCTACCGAAGAGTACGGCAACATGATCGACTTCGGTATCCTGGACCCAACTAAAGTGACCCGTTCTGCTCTGCAGTACGCGGCATCTGTTGCTGGCCTGATGATCACCACTGAGTGCATGGTGACCGACCTGCCGAAAGGCGACGCGCCTGACTTAGGTGCTGCTGGCGGTATGGGCGGCATGGGTGGTATGGGCGGCATGATGTAATCATGTTGTTCTGCACCTCGCAGAAATAAAAGAAACCCGGTCAGAAATGCCCGGGTTTTTTTATGTTGGCCGTATTAGTTGCTTCAGGCTAATCAGGTTATTAAGAAACAGATGTAAAAAAGGCATATCGTTAAGATATGCCTTTTGCAATAAAGATATTTACTGATTAGTAAATACCGTGAGAACCATTATTGATGGAAGTGAAAGTGTCATAAGCCAGAGTGCTAGCCTTTTCCCAACCAAACATCGCGCCGCCTACAGCACCAGTGATCGCGCCAGCAACGATGCCCCACGCGCCGCCGATAGCCATACCGATGGTGCCGGCACCAATGATGCCGCCGTTGTCACTACCGTGAGTACCGCCAATCATGCTGCCGATAGCAGCATATGCAGCACCCATAACTGTTGCTGATGCAACCAGTTCGAAACCGTTAGAAACTACGCTGGAGATAGCTGCGCCAACGGAAGAGAAGTCCCAGTTGTATGCACCTGCAATGGATTCCATTTCAAATACAGATAATTCTTTCATTTTAATACCTATGATGGTTTAAAAATTAGTAAATGCCATGAGAGCCATTATGAATGGAAGCGAAGGTGTCATTAGCGAGGGTACTGGCTTTATCCCAGCCAAACATTGCTCCGCCTACTGCGCCAGTGATCGCGCCAGAAACGATACCCCATGCACCGCCGATAGCCATACCGATAGTACCAGCACCAAAGATACCGCCGTTGTCGCTGCCGTGAGTACCGCCAATCATGCTGCCGATAGCAGCGTAGGCTGCGCCCATAACTGCTGCTGAAGCAACCAGTTCAACACCATTGCAAACTACGCTTGAAATAGCTGAGCCAATAGAAGAAAAGTCCCAGTTGTACGCACCTGCAATGGATTCCATTTCAAATACAGATAACTCTTTCATATAAGTTCCTTTATAAATATTGAGTAAATAATTGTAATAGATAAACACCATCTATTAGAGTGTTTGCATATTTAATATGCAAAGTAATTTCAAGAAAGTCGCCATTAATAACCTTTTTAAATAATTGGTATTATGCCTTTCAACTAATGGTTATTATATTTTTGGCGACTAGTCTTAATGTTTTTATTATATCCTGTAATATTAAAATTAAAATGGCAACATTTATTAAAAATTCTTAATACAAGATCAATTAATACTGATTAATTACAAAAGTCATGGCTGCATTAGCAGTTCCTGATTTAACAGTGCCGGTACGTTTATATCGAGCAATAAGGGGTATATCAATAACTGTCTCAGCTCCAGTATGATATTTCTTATCTGTTGAAAATACTAAAGGAGAACGGTCTGCAGCGTTTAATACTTCCACAGCTACGCCTTGTGCCGCACCAGATAGGCTATTATCAATATTTAGAATACCATTTCCTGACGATCCTGTAGTAGGCTCAAAAGAGACATAAACAGGTACGGCATCTTCTTTGCATTTTAGTTTTACCGTGAACGGCATATCACTGGAAGTGCTGCCTACATTAGAAAAAGAGGAGGCCAAAAAAGATCCCAGGCGGATATTCTGAATGCGCGAATTTGGTTCTGCTACGCAGCTTTTTGTTATCCAGCTAAATTTAGCGCTTATAGAAACTTTTGCGACTATCCAGTCGTCCAGTTTGAACTGAGCAGCGACCCCAACATTACTATTACCCAAACCAACTGGCCCAGTTTTTATGAAAGTAATAACGGTTTTTTTATCAGTTGCCCAGTAATAGAGGTCACCCGAGTTCATACTGCCAGAATGTGGAACACTTTTGGCTGACTGAAGCAAATCACGGATTTGGAAACCAATACCGGCAATACCGGTGGCATAAATATTACCATACCCGTTTGTACTTACTACCGTCTGGAAGGCCCCCATCATTTGGGAGGTATATTTTCCTCGTGCAGTGTTAAGTGGGCATGTGAGCTTAGGGCCAGTCGTGTCCAGACGTTCAGTATGGAGAACGGTACCTACGGCTACGTCCGGATCAATAGCTAATGATGTGATATTCAGGCTATACGTTTTTCCATCGAGGTTTATACAACCAGACGCAGCAAAAGTATTAAAGCTTAAGCCGCCAAAAACTAAAGCTCCTAAGGTTAACAAATGTTTAGTCATGGAAAATCCTTTTAATTTAGTAACGGCAAACTAACTTGGCTTGCTTAATGCCGGTGCTGTTGTCTTGATCTGGAAGTTGATAAGTTGCATTACAGGTTTGCGATGCTTTCTGACCCCATTTTACAAGCAGCGAACCTATTGGCTCCAGACCAGTCATATAAACTTGTCCATTATCACTCACAATACTGCTGTTCTCGCTGAGTTGCTTCCCATTCATATAAGTTACAATCGCGCCGAATGGAATATAATTATTATTGGGATCCATTAACTGGAACATGGCACGAATACCTTTTTTACCGCTGTATTCAGCCCGCACGATAGCGCCTCGAGTAGGTACAACAGTTGCAGTTGTAGTATCTAAGTCCACATCATCAGGTATAGTTTCGGTATCAAGAACAATATCATTCTGACGATAGATACTGACATTTGGGACTATTGCGTAACCACGATAGTCTGTTTTTACCCCTGAGTTACCAATAATACGGGTACCCTCTACGCCTGGTGCTTTGACCAACGCCATCGTGTCGTTCATAGATTGGCCAGCAGTAATTCCATCTGCGTGAGCAACAATAGTACCGCTAGTACCGTAGTTGATGCGTTGCCAGTTTTGATCATAATTATAGCTACCATAAAGTTCACCATAGGTGCCTTTATAGTTCACACCCGCATTACCGCTACCTGATTCTCTATTGTCATACTGCTGCTGGACGTTCCAGTTCAGGTTATTGTCTTCGAGAGCTATACCCGTCAAACCAATGCTGTTGCTTGTAGAGCCCGGCGAGCTGGTATTAAGACCGTATGTCATCCATGTATTGGATAACCAGCGATCTAAAGGAACGTTCACGTTCAAAGAGAATACTTTATCCGTTGCGTGATAACGTCCACTATCCCCATTATCAGTCGAAGAGCGATTGTGAGAATAGTTCAGATTATATGAAATACCTTTCCAGCTATTACTATAACCAACGTTAACAGAATTATTACGTCTGCGATTATTCCAGTAATCCTCAATAACACCACCGATATTCAGATAGCCATAATCATTACCAAGACTTTGGCTAACCGTGATCTCTGTACGGTTTTTAACGCGGTCAGAGTTATAGATACGGTAGTCATCGCGATAGGTCTCAAGAACTTCAGAAAGTGTGTTGAAGCCGCTGGTAGAATAGCGATAACCCGCTATTGAGATATTGGTACCTACATTGTTAAGGTTTTTGCTGTAACGGACACGAAGCGACTGACCAGAATTTTTATCTTCATCATTTTTGGTTGACCATGCTTGTGTTAAATCCAGCGAAACGGCACCAAACTCACCAAGGTTTTTACCAAGCCCCATAACGATAGACTGATACTTTGAGGCGAGCTGAGCACCACCATAGACCGTCGTACCTCGTGCCAAACCATAACTGGCGGTAGCTTGCGTAAAGGGTGTGTTATCAACACTATGATCAGAAGAGCGATATTGCCCGGTCGTAACCCCATATTTGAAACTGCCTTCACGGCGTAAAACCGGCAGTGAAGCATAAGCTACGACGTAGTTCTGTTGACTACCATCTGCTTCTTCAATAGTTACATTAAGGTCACCATTACCACCTGTTGAGTAAAGGTCGGTAATTTCAAATGCACCTGGCGGAACAAATGATTGATAAATTATATAGTTATTCTGTTTGATAATAACTTTGGCGTTACCTTTGGCGATACCACGCACGACTGGTGCATAGCCTTGAATACTTTCTGGATCCATGAAATCGTCAGATTCAAGCTGAACGCCACGAAACGCAACGCTATCAAATACGTCAGATTCTGAGGAGCTTTCACCTAGTGTAAGATTGCTTCTTAGGGCGATAATATCCCGCTGGACATAGGTGTAGATCGATTCCCAGTCTCCTTTTTCATCTTTACTTTTATTCCAGGTAGTAAAATTCCTCAGACGCCATGCCCCAAAATTTAAGCCTGGAAGTAAACTAACGCTATGTGTTTCTTGATCGGTTGTGTCATTATTACGAGAATAGCTATTATTGCCGTTATAGCGATAGTTTAAATACAAAGCATTGATACCTTCATCAAAGCTTTCTGGCGGAACATATCCACGAACCGCTGAAGAAATAGCAGCCTGCGGAATGCTTAATACCATTTTTTGCAGGTTAAAGTTGAATTCTACTGTAGCATCAGGAATAGAGTTAATGATCACACATCCGTTGCTATCTGTCTTAAGTGTAGGGATGGATTTTGTTCTTATTCCATAACCTGCAAGCCTTTCTACTGAAAGGCATGGATAAAGGTTTGTCTTTAACTCGTCATTTTTTATATATAGAGAGCTATTTTCTGCGATAGAGAAAAAATCTATATCCGCGGTTTCAACCGTAGCATCATTGATGACAACGTCTACCCTGTATTTACCGGGGCCCTGGGAGTTGGCTGTCTCAAAAATAGAGAGGTCAGGATTCATTTCCGAACCATTCATATTAGTCAGGAAGGCCGGGTTAAAAAATTCACGAGAAAAAGCTTGGGTAGAAGAACCCATTAGGCCTATGCTAAGCAGCGCTAAAAAACATGGTGATAATCTGAATTTAGTAATCATTCCCTTGACCCCATTTTATTCTAAGTTATTTATTTAAATATTTTTGGGAGTTATAGCATACTATGATATACGTCACTTTGGCCGCCGAAATCATTAATGGCTACCCATTCAACTTTTCCGCCATTAGCATTTTTAAATGGATAAGTAGCAGATGAGAATGGTGCGACATAGTTGATGTCTTTAAGTTCTACCGAAACGTTATTTATCTTTACATACATAAAATTGATATAATAAGGTGATGGATTATTAACCGTCACCGAGCTGTTTGTTTTCGTCCAGGTCAGCCGGCCTGCACTATTTACAGAAGTATCATTTTTCAACGCTTTTGGCCGATAGATAAGTTTTAACTTTGTTCTTACTGCGATTTGCAATGTATTGCGGTTTAACTCTTCTGTAGTCGCTGGTATTGCAGTTGTATTAAAGAAGAAAAGCGTTTCGCGATCTGCTGGCAGAACATCATCGGTTTTGAAAATGCGCACAACGTTTTTCTGTTTTGCCTCAAGGCGGAAAAGCGGCGGCGTCACCAGAAAGTGAGAGCCGGCTGTTTTATCATTTTCGATCCATGATTTAATAAGATAGGGCGTATTATCCTGGTTATCCAGGGAAACACTGGCTTCCTTTTTTCCTTCGGCATAAATTATACGTGTAGTTCCAACCTGTACTCCTGCAGATGCAAGAGAGGAAAAAAGGAAAATAGACAAAAAAACTGATAATGAATAAGTTAGTCGCATAATTCACCACTATTTAAAAAAGAAAACCTCCCGATAAGACGGGAGGTTTATTTAATTAATAAGTTACCAGCAGAGTTGCTACGGCGTTTGCAGTACCTGCAGCCACAGTGCCTTCAACCTGTGCGTAAGTAGCTTTGAATGCAACATCAGCTTTGCCAGAGGTCAGAGGAATAGCAGCGGATTTTACACCCAGCTTCAGGTGGTTGCCGCTTGCGTCCAGCAGTTTAACTGCCACGCCTTTAGCTACGCCTGTTGAACCATAGTTGGTCAGGTTAAGATAGTCATTGCTACCGGAGAAATAGTCACCATCAAAGGTCACATATGCATTAGCTTTGGTAGCAGGGCAACCGGACAGAGACACGTTAATTGACGCCAGACCAGAGTTACCACCAGCAGTAGAACCGGTACCGCTAAAGGCAGATTTAGGAACTGAACCTAATGTAACGTTACCAGTCTTAGCGCCGGTATTCTGCACATCAACAATACATGCACCATCAGTGATGTCACCGGTAAAGTTTACTGTCCCGTCATTTGCACTTGCGTTAAAGGCCAGCAGTCCGCTAGTAGTGATCAGTGCAGCGAGAATGGTTTTTTTCATTTTTAAACAATCCTTTTGTTTTAAAACTTGATATTAGTTCTTCATTGGAGAACAAAACTGAAGCTAAAAAGTCGTTGCGGGTATACAGCAAGACTTTTTCCTTTTCAGGGCTAGACCATGTTCTGATGAAGCACAGAGCAGAGCAAAGTGTTAGCGGCAGCCAAGATAACGCCTCAGTGCCCGGAAGCATTAATGAATAGTATTTGATTTTTAGCTGAAGGAATGTGAATAGCTAAATGGCACCTGAAGTAGTTAGATGTTTATTTAAACCCTTGAATTAATAAGTAAGGCTTAAAGCAAATTGCTCTTGATTATTACTAATAAAATTCTAAGTCTTTAAATTTTTTTTAATTTCACACTCGGTCACTATCAATGTGCAAGTCCAGATATGAGTATCAATGGAAAATTATTGATGAAAATTATTTTTCTTGTCTTTTATGTATAAAAAGGTTATTTGAAAAGTCTGGTCCAGAACATTGAACACGAGGATAATATGGATAAGAAATATCTGGTAGGAACTATCGGCACCGTACTACTTCTTCTGACAGGATGTAGCCACAGCAATGAGTTGAGTTCAGAAGGCCAGAAGGTACGTTTTGTAGAAGAGAAACCAGGGGTTGAGTGCAAGCTCGTTGGTACTGCAACGGGTAAACAAGGTAACTGGCTTTCAGGCCAGCATGGTGCAGAGGGTGGTTCTATGCGAGGGGCAGCGAATGACTTACGTAATCAGGCTGCACTTATGGGCGGCAATGTCATCTATGGCGTAAACTCGCCTACAGAAGGACTTCTATCAAGCTTTGTGCCTACTGACAGTGAAATGAATGGACAGGTTTATCATTGCCCTGATTAACTTGTTTTTCGGTTGTACTCTGATGCTTACTATGAACCAGGTTGTTTTTTCCTGATGTAGTTGGAAAAAACAACCTTTTTGTATTTTAATCTCTTTGATTTATCTTTCGGTTACAAAGGCAAACTGGCCTGAACATCAGCACAGAACGAGCGCAAAGGCTTTAAGCAGTCATCCAGAGAAGCCGGTCTTCCAGATGTCGACGGGATGATTTGAGTCATTACCATGCTCAGTGGATATTTATCACTAAACGCTTTGAGTTTTGGGCATTGGCTTACGATCAGTCGTGCAAGTTTCTCTTCTTGAGCAGAGCGATGTTCAATACTGGTTTTTAATACAGCCCCTGCCAGGATTTTTTTACCATTATCAATATCGAAACAGTACAGTACGGCAACGTAGTGGGTGAATATGGCATGCTTCCACGCAGCGTGTTCGTATTGCTCATAATCGATTCTTGGCATTCCAGTCATGTCGGTGGCATACAGCAAAATGTGGTCCAGGTGTGTACTGTAACTGTCCAGTAGATTTTCTTCATCAGCATTTTTTAATGCTTGCTGCACTCCTATCATAAATGCACCGACCTGTTTGTCATCGATATTAAGTATTTCAACCTGTTCATTATGTAATATTACGATGACGGATGAATGACTGACTCCAGGTTTTAAGGTCAAAGAGGTGATACGATTTGCGGAGTCAGGTTGCTGAACTTCCGAAATTTCGATAACAGGTATGTTACTAATTAAATTTTTATTACCTTCTGCGATTTCATTTTTATAAGTTTCACCTTCAACTGTTAACCGCTGCGTAATAATATTAACTCTGCTCATCAAAATTTGCATGAAATCAAAAAGGATGGAGTGCTGGAGATAATAAATTTTTTCCTGATTATCAAGCTGCTTTAATTTGAGCGCCAGAGCGAAAAATCGGCCTTCATGTTTAATTACAGCAGTATTAAAACCTTTGATACTTCCTTGCATGAGGTTCTCCTTTCTTTTCAAACGGATACATTGATGTTTCTTTTGGATAAATCAATAATCCTATCAGCAGATGCAATAGTAGAAGGACGATGAGCTACAATGATTCTGGTGATGCTTAAATCAGAAATAGCCATATTAATAGCAGATTCATTAGTCAGATCCAAATGGCTAGTCGCTTCATCCATAAAAAGAATGCTTGGCTTACGATACAGGGCACGGGCTATAAGTATACGCTGTTTTTGACCGCCGGATATACCAAGGCCTAATTCACCAACCATAGTTTCATAGCCCATTGGCATTTTCATGATTTCATCGTGAATATTACAGCGTCGAGCACATTCAGTAATAAAATCAATATCCGGGTTATCTTCGAAGCCACAGATATTATCAATGATTGATCCGGAAAAAAGCCTGTCTTCCTGTAATACACATGCCGTACCCGTGCGATAGTTATTCAAACCTATTTTTTGTATATTTAGTTGATTTGCTAGTACATCACCTGTTGTTGGACTGAGTAAACCGCACATGACTTTTAGTAAGGTGGTTTTACCTACACCAGATGGGCCAATAAGGGCAACAGATTCTCCAGGTTCAACAACTATATCAATATTCGTAAAAATGGGCTGAGTGAAAGGATCGTACTGGTAACTAAGATTTTTCACCTCCAGACGTACCCCCTCGTTTTCAGGAAATACTTTGCGTGTTGCCATCTCTTTTTCAGGCTCACTGAATACAATTTCTGATAGCCTTTCATTATGCAAAGATAGCATGCGTAATTGCATCACCAGATCGATTAGGCTGGATGCGCGCTGAGAGAATTGACCACGGTAGGCGTTAAATGCCATAAACATCCCCAGGGTCATATTATTTTCAATTACCATAATGGCGCCTAGCCATAATACAACAACCTGGTCAATTGATGAAATAAAGGTATTAATACCACCAAACATCATATCGAATCTGGTTTGTTTAATCCCGGCATTACAAGCATCTATATTAATATTGAGCCAGTGTTGTGAACGTCTTTCCTGTAAGTTCAGTGCCTTAATAGTAGAAATACCATATAGCGATTCCATAAAGTGGGAACTGGAGCGCGCACCTTTAATAACCTGTTCTTCAGACACCCGACGATAAAAGCGATAGGTTGCCAGACGCATGATGGCGTAGCACAGTGTAAATCCAACCACCACCCAAACCAGCCACCCGCCATAGAGCGTTAACATGATAAGGAGGCCTATCGTCATTATTGAATCGATAATTCCACTGACAATACTGTTTGTGAAGGTTCCACGAATAGTATCAAGGGATGAAAATCTTGACTGAATGTCCCCTAAATGACGCTTCTCAAAAAAAGATAAAGGTAATTTTGCAAGGTGATCAAACAGCGTAGTTTTCCACTGAATATTAGTCAGCGTGTTAAGTTGCAGGGAGGTCCATGCGCGTAACATACTGATGAATGTTCTGAAAAGGGTAAAAAACACCAGGCCAATACAAATGACCGAGAGCAAGCTTTGATCATGAGCCATGATGACATGGTCGGTTACCAGTTGTGTACCAATAGGCAGCAACAGGCCAATGGCTTCAACCACTACAGAAAAGGCAAAAATTTTAACCAGAACTGACTTCAGACCCACAATGTTGCGCATTAAATCTAACAGGCGCAGGCGAGACTTGGCTTTCTCCTGTTTGAAGTTTTGGTCTGGCCAAAGCTCTAATGCAACACCAGTGAAATTATTGGACATCTCCTGAATGCCAATGATACGTTTTCCCAACGCTGGATCATGAATCACATAGCTCGATTTTCTTACTTTAGTGAGTACAACATAGTGGTTCATACTCCAGTGGATGATACAAGGTAGCTTTAGCTGTCTGATTTCATCTAAATCAAGCGAAAGAGCACGACTTTTCAGGCCTACATTTTCAGCTGTTTTGCTCAAGGTCAGAAGGGAAGCCCCCTGAGAAGCACTGCCATAGCGCTGACGGAAATTGAATAGATCGATATCCAGCCCATAAAAGCCAGCTATCATCGTCAGGCAAGCTATACCGCATTCAGATGACTCGGATTGCAGTATGACCGGTGTTTTTTTACGCAGCGAGAAGTTGAGCTTGGATACTATGGTTGTAAATAATTCTTTATTCATTGATAGGCCCACTCACGCTTTGATAAATTTTATAGAAAGGTGTAAACATCCACATATACAATGGTCTTTCCTCTAAAAAGACTATCGCCTGCGCTTTCAATCCGTTAGATAAATTAAGCTGCTTACCATTATAATTAAATGATGTGTTTTTTATCTTCACAATAGTTTTATATAAAGCTAGTTCTTGCTGGTTAACTCCAACGTTAGCATTAGTATACTCTGATATTTCCTGGCGAGATGCCGGCACTGAAGAAATAGAGAGTATCTCCCCTGGGAACTGTCCAAATTTATCTGCTGGAAAGGCATCGTATCTAATATTAATTATATCGCCCGGTTTAACATAAGGAATACTAGTATTAGGTAACCATATAACGAGAAAGTACTCGACATTCTCGATGGGTTTAATTTGTGCCAGACTGCTTCCTTTATCAACCATCTGCCCAGGCGTTACGGCCAAGGACTCTATTTTTCCAGCCGTAGTCGCTTTAATAATAGCATTGCCACTAGCATCGGTTTCGACCAGTTGATTCTTATAATCATTGATCTGGTTGCTTTGGCTTGATATCTGGTTATCAATATCAGCCGCTTTCGTTACAAGATCGCTGCTTAGCTGCGTAATTTGAGATTCAAGCTGCATTTTTTGATTTACTAACGACTGATAAGCACTTTGCTGTTGGAAATAAAGCGAGTGCTGGTAGTTGTACTGGTCTTTTGTTATCAATCCATCCTTGAGGTACTTGTCATAGTTCGTCAGGTTTTCATGCATCTTTTTTAGACCAGCTTTTGTGCTCGCCAGCATCCGGTTAGTCTCAACAAGAGACCCATTTGCCGTCTTTTTCTGCTCTTCTAGTGAGGCAAAAATTTCATTTTTGTTATGCTGAAGCTTCTCAATAATATTTTTTGCATTAGCGATCTTTTCATGGATTACTTCGATTTGGCTATCGCTTACATTGCCGCTCGACGTGTTCCGGGAAACATCTATTTCATAGAGCTTATGCCCTTTTTTAACGATGTCACCTACTTTTACATATTGAGTTACAACGAAACCCTGCTGAGGGGCATAAACATTAATTGAATGAGGAAGCGTAATAATTTCTCCCGTTACATCCACTCTCTGGGTAAATGTACAAAAAATTAAGGCAGCGATAAGTGCAATGATGAAGAGCAATGATAAGGACGCCACCATCCAGGCAGGCATACCAGCCAGCAATAGCGCCTTGCCCTTCCAATGGAGTCGCTTATATTCGATCGCTTCCTTGCGATAAATATTCTTTAACATGTGATACCACTTAATATAAAGATAAGGAGAGCTTCACTGGCGATGATCTATGAAACGCATCATGCCGTTGAAAGTTAGTATAAAAGGTTAATATCGGGACTAATCGTCAGGCTCGAAGGAAACCTTCTTTTTGCAAGAATATATTTTTAGAAATTCTAAAAAACTTGCGCGGGATACGGCATGCTGATGGTAATAAAAACTTGTCGATTCAACATTTTTTATAACGCAAGACGGTTCTGGTTCGTCGTTATCACCAGTCAATCATCCACTCCGTAGCCAAATACTTCATCCTTTAAGTATCAAACCAGACGCGAAGATTAATCGAAGTAAGTAAGGCGAATCAATTATCACAGCCTGTAAATAAGAATAAATTTAGTGGTGTGCCAGGTATGGAAGGGCTGTAATAATTGATGGCAGTTAAGTTTTCACTATTATCATTACTTATAATGATGATTTAATTCAATGTGAAGTGATATTTCATTTTTTCTTTAGATTTCATATCTGTATTGCATGCAGGTTAAATTAAATTTAGCTAAACGATGATGACCGGATAAGTGGACTACATTTTATCCCAAAATACAGGACAGAGTCTTCCAGATGTGAAATAGTATGATATTCTGTTTTCATGTTCATCAAGACGGTTTGTCTTCATTTCACCGGATGTTAAAAAGCATCGCCTTTAGCATCCTGAGCTCTATCATATTTCATGCAGTTAAGGAAGACTGGAAAACTATATGATATTAAACAATGTTATTATTAATGGTTCACTCATTTTTGATGTGAATGAAAGTAAACTTATCCCACTTAATAAAGAGGGTGAGAATATTATTCTGAATACCCCGACTGCGCGTTGTTTGCAGCTGCTAGTTGAACGGCAAGGTATGGTCGTTTCAAGAGAAGATTTTATTGAGCAGGTGTGGGGAACAAAAGGAATAGTAGTATCGCAAAACACCTTTTATCAGAATATTTCTCTGCTGCGTAAATCCTTGATAAAGGCTGGACTTTCTAAAGATCTTATTGTCACTGTCAGACGGAAAGGCTTTACCTTATCCCGCGAAGCGGTGATTACCCTTCCGGATAACCAGAATGCTATGTCGGAAGGCGCGGTTGATAATCCTGCACTTTCATTGGTAGTAAGCACTTTGAGACCTGTTGAAAGTGCTCCTACTTTCCTGCAAAAGTTTAATCCAGGAGTTAACAAAAATCTTCTGCGTACTATTCCCGGGTGGGTAATTATTTTAGTCACCTCTCTTTTACTGGCTGAGGTTTTTATCTTTTTTTGGTTTATCAGTCATCCATAGTTGAAAGAGGTCAAATAATGATTAAACGTATTAACGAATATTAAAATCTTATTGATAAAAATCAATTATGAAATATAGCTGAGTGAATTATTACCGGATGTCTAATGAATCATCCGGCATTAACTCATTATGGCTTAACTCGATTCAGTACTGTTTAAGTCCCAAATCCAGCGGTGTCTTACTCGGTTCACCACCAATCTCGCGGGCCAGTTTCGGCACCATATAACCAGAAACCAGGGTCAGTAGTTCGCGCATAATCACTCGCGCTTCCTCATCACCTACCATGAAATGCGCAGCGCCCTGCACCCGATCCAGCACATGGATGTAATAAGGTAAGACGCCAGCGTCAAACAGGGCATTACTTAACTGGGCAAGGACAAGCGCGCTATCATTCACACCGCGTAGCAATACGCTCTGATTCAGCAGCGTTACCCTGGCCTGTCGCAGGCGAGTCATTGCTGCTCGGAATGTCTCGTCGATTTCTTTGGCATGATTAATATGGTTAACCAATAGGATTTGTAATGAAGAGCGCGCCAGTCGAGCGCTGAGGGCCTCGGTAATACGCGCCGGGATCACTATCGGTAAACGACTGTGGATGCGTAACCGCTTGATATGCGGGATCGCCTCCAGCTGGGTAATGAGCCAGTCCAGCTCGTGATCTTTGGCCATCAAAGGATCGCCGCCGGAAAAGATAATCTCATCCAGCTCGGGATGGTCGGCAATGTAGTCGAGAGCCGCCTGCCAGTTGCGCTTGTTGCCCTGATTTTCGGCGTACGGGAAGTGACGTCGGAAGCAATATCGGCAATTTACCGCGCAGCCGCCCTTAACCAGGAGTAACGCACGATTACGATACTTATGCAGTAAGCCGGGTACCACACTGTTCTGTTCTTCCAGGGGATCGGTGCTGAAACCGGGGGCAGCGATAAACTCTTCCTGCGCGGTAAGCACCTGTTTTAATAAAGGATCGTTAGGATTGCCTTTCTCCATGCGCGCCATAAAAGCGCGCGGGACGCGCAGGGGGAATAGCCGTTTTGCTTCACGTCCGGCAAGAAGTGTTTCATTAGCGTCCAGATCCAACAGACGAAGCAGTTCGTCAGGAGTGGTGATTACATCGGCAAGTTGCGATAACCAATCTTCTCTGGACGGGGTATTTAGGGTTACAATATGCGCCATTTTGTGGCTTAGCTACCAGTTAACAATTTCAGAGGGCCTTATGGCGACTTACTATAGCAACGATTTTCGTGCCGGTCTTAAAATCATGATGGACGGCGAACCGTACGCGGTTGAAGCCAGCGAATTCGTTAAACCAGGCAAAGGCCAGGCATTCGCACGCGTTAAGCTGCGCCGCCTGCTGACCGGTACCCGCGTTGAGAAAACGTTCAAATCCACCGATTCTGCAGAAGGCGCGGATGTTGTCGATATGAACCTGACTTACCTCTACAATGACGGTGAGTTCTGGCACTTCATGAACAACGAAACCTTCGAGCAGCTCTCTGCTGATGCTAAAGCTATTGGCGATAACGCTAAATGGCTGCTGGATCAGGCTGAGTGCATCGTTACCCTGTGGAATGGCCAGCCTATCGCTGTAACTCCGCCGAACTTTGTAGAACTGGAAATCGTTGAAACCGATCCAGGCCTGAAAGGCGACACCGCAGGTACCGGCGGTAAGCCTGCAACCCTGTCTACTGGCGCAGTGGTTAAAGTTCCGCTGTTCGTGCAGATCGGCGAAGTAATTAAAGTGGATACCCGCTCTGGCGAATATGTATCCCGCGTGAAGTAATTTACGTTGATTAAAGGCGCGGCTCCCCGCTGCGCCTCATTATGTAAATCAGGATTCAGGGATGATGAAGCGTACTCTTACCATTATCTTGACGATCGTTGTCGCTAGCCTGCTTTCCGGGTGTAACACCGCCCGCGGCATGGGCGAAGATATACAAAGCCTGGGCCACGTCATTTCTCGCGCTGCAAGTTAACCCTCTCCAATTTTCCTAAAAAATACGCCCTTATTAGTCGACTGCCAGGATCCTGGCTATGCTTAACTGGCTATACAAAAATAACTTTGGCTTAAAAAGGAAGAAATTATGGTTAAGAAAACAATTGCAGCGATCTTTTCTGTTCTCGTGCTTTCTTCAGCACTGACCGCCTGTAATACCACCCGTGGGGTTGGTGAGGATATTTCTACCGGCGGTAGCGCTATCTCTGGTGCGGCAACGAAAGCGCAGCAGTAACATTGTACGGTACGGCGACAATGCCGCCGTACCGTAGCTTTACTGTTCTGCTAAAGATAAGAACGGTGAATAGCGCGTATCCATATGTAGCTTCATACGAATATTGCGTTTATAGGTGTATACGGTTTTGCCATTAATACTCAGCTTGCTGGCAATTTTTTGATTACTGTTTCCATCCATCCACAGCGTTAACACCCTCTCTTCCTGCTTCGTTAACAAAGGTGCTGCCAGCCAGGCAGGTTCACAGATCCCACGCGTAATAAGGGCATCATTGATTACTCTGGCAAGCGAGCCCAGCGGCGTATTTTTAAGCAATGAGGCCCATAGCGGAAAGCGTTGCATGAACTCTCTCATTTCAGGTTCTTCATCTGCAGATAAAGAGATGAAGGGCAGGGTCTCACTGGCAGCCGCAAGGGAAGAGAGCTGCTCAATATGCTGAACTTCAGATTTGAACCCGCTTAAATCAGCGATCACCAGGGTAGGCTTCCATTGCAGAATATGTTCTCTGGCAAGGAAAAGGTTATTCAGGCTGGTCACCAAAAGTGAGTGCGGGAACAGCCCGGAATGATTGAGCCACTCTTCTAATCCGGTACGGGTGAAGTGACATCGGTCAATCAATAAAATTTTGAACATAGAGTATTCACAATCGGCAAGAGGTAGTCGCTGTCTGTTTTTAGAAAGCATCTCATCATAGAGAAGTCGGATGAGTGGTAAAAGGCTGAGCTTCGCTGCTAACCGCGTCTATTTCTTGCTTTAAGCTGGTGAAATAAACAGATTGATAAATGAATCTCAGCTCATCACAATGTGAATTCCTATGCCTTGTGGGACGACCTGCAAGCGCTTCTTCATCGGGGACGGCCCCAGACTGTATTTCATGTTAAGGAGCCACTATGTCCTGGATTATTCTTTTTATTGCCGGTTTGCTGGAAGTGGTATGGGCCATAGGCCTGAAATATACCCATGGTTTTACCCGCCTGACGCCGAGCGTTATCACCGTTAGCGCCATGATTGTCAGTATTGTGCTTCTCTCCTGGGCGATGCGTTCGCTGCCGGTGGGCACCGCCTATGCGGTGTGGACGGGGATTGGTGCGGTAGGGGCTGCGATTACCGGTATTTTACTGCTGGGCGAGTCGGCGAGCCTGGCGCGTATCGCCAGCCTCGCGTTGATCGTAGCCGGTATCATTGGATTAAAACTCAGCACCCATTAGTGGGGTTGTTCCACCCAGATAAGGTCATCTACCTTAAAGCCCTGGCGGATGGCCACGTCCAGTAGCTGCTGTTTCGTTTCGTCAGAGATAGTCGGCGTACGGGACAGCAGCCACAGATAGTTGCGATCTGGCCCGCAGATAAGCGCATGGCGATAATCCTTATCTACACTAATCACGTTATAACCGCCGTAGAAGGGGCCAATGAAGGAGACTTTCAGCGCCCCTCTGTCCGGAGAGCCGGTAAAGTACGCTTTGCCCTTGACCTCCTGCCACATGCCTCGTTCTCTGTTATAGCCCCGGTTAATGACCCTGATTCCACCGTCGTCCAGCGGACTATAATTTGCCGTCACCTTTTGTAGACTTCGTTCAAAGTGGTGATCGAGACGGGCGATTTCGTACCATTTGCCCATAAAGCGCTGGGAATCAAAAGGGCTGACAACGGTAACGCCAGGCGGCGGGGTGGGAGAACTACAGGCAACAACCAGAAACGCAGCGGCAAGAGCAGCGAGAGCAGGCAGAATGCGCATAGGAAAGTCCTGACAGGTTTTTTTGTTAAGTGTAGAACTGGCCTGGGATTTTGCTCTCCTGTGAAGACAGGAGAGCGGGATAAATCACATAAATACCACGGCTACCAGCGTAACGATGGTCAGGATCGCAGCCAGACCGTAAAACACCCATTTTCCCTGAGGCACATGGATCTTAAGGTCGTGCATAGCGTGATGAATGCGGTGCAAACCGCACCACAGCGGCAGAACAATCATCAGGAAAATGAACGCGCGGCCAATAAAGCTATGGGCAAACGCCAGCACGCGCTCGTAGCTCAGCGCGTTGCCGGGATAGAGTCCCAGCGGCAGCATAATACCGACCAGCAGGATAATGACTGGCGCAATAATGGCGCACCACATCCCGCCTGCGCCAAAGAGCCCCCAGAAGACGGGTTCATCAGAACGTTTTGGATTTGGATTAATCATAATGGTCTCCTTACCAGAACAGCGCGATGCCAAGAATGACTACAGTGACGATCGCAGTCACCACCCAGAGGCCTTTGATAATCGGCTCTGGCCCCAGTTTTTCATCTTTAACAATGATATTTGCCGCTTTCGGCGCCAGTTCAAACCAGGTTTTGGTATGCAGCAATGCGGCTGCCAGCACGATGATATTGATGATCACCACAATCGGATTTTGCAGGAACCCGACAAAGCCAGCCCAGCTTTCCGGTCCCTGCTTCAGGGCAAAGAGGCCGCACATCAGTTCAAGGCTGAACCACACCGCCGGCACCGCAGTGCCTTCGCGCAGCATATAGAAGCGATAAAACGGCAGATTTTTCCACCAGGTGGACGGCACGGGCCGCACATAGGCTTTGCGTTTAGTCGTCATCATGCACTCCTTAGCGTGGTTTCAGGGTGGCGATAAGAAAGTCTTTCGAGCTTTCTACCTTACCCTGTTGAATAGCGGCGGCCGGATCCACGTGCTTCGGACACACTTCCGAGCAGTAGCCAACGAAGGTGCAGGTCCAGACGCCGTTCTGGCCGTTCAGCTGCGCCATACGTTCTTTTTTACCGTGGTCACGGCTGTCTTCGTTATAGCGGTGCGCCAGGGTAATGGCCGCCGGGCCGATAAACTCCGGATTCAGACCAAACTGCGGGCAGGCGGCATAGCACAGGCCACAGTTGATACAGCCGGAGAATTGGTGATATTTTGCCATCTGCGCCGGGGTCTGTCTGTTTGGCCCCTGATCCGGGGTACGCGGGTTGCCGATAATGTAAGGCTTAATCGCCTCCAGGCTTTCGATAAAGTGCGTCATATCGACCACCAGATCGCGCTCGATCGGGAAGTTAGCCAGCGCCTCCACCTTCATCCCCTTCGGGTATTCACGCAGGAAGGTTTTACAGGCCAGCTTAGGCACCTTATTCACCATCATGCCGCAGGAGCCGCAAATCGCCATCCGGCAGGACCAGCGGTAGCTCAGGTCCGGCGCAAGGTTATCCTTGATGTAGCCGAGCGCATCCAGCAGGGAGGTTTGCTCGTCGTACGGCACTTCATAGAAGGTACTGTGTGGCGCGGTATCCACTTCCGGGTTGTAGCGCACCACTTCAATTTTTAGTTTTTGCATCTCAGTCATTCGCCGTCTCCTTTTTCTCGGCGGCTTCTGCTTCCGCTCCGTAAACGCGTTTTGCTGGCGGCAGGGTAGTGATCTTCACGTCGCTATAATCCAGACGCGTGGTGCCGTCTGCATCGCGGTACGCAAGGGTATGCTTAAGGAAATTGATATCGTCGCGCTCGGTGCAGCCTTCATCCAGGCGCTGATGTGCGCCGCGGGACTCTTTACGCGCCATCGCCGAGTGCGCCATACATTCGGCAACATTCAGGCCATGGCCCAGCTCGATGGTGTAGAGCAGGTCGGTGTTAAAGACGCTCGAGGTATCGGTAATGCGCACGCGCTTAAAGCGCTCCTGCAACTCTGCCAGCTTATCGATCGTTTTCTGCATCAGCTCAGGGGTACGGTAAATGCCGCAGCCCTCTTCCATTGAGAGGCCCATTTCGTCGCGGATCTTCGCCCAGTTTTCGCTGCCTTCCTGATTGACCAGCGTCTTCAGGCGGTGTTCAACGTCTGCTGCCTGGGCATCCAGCGCGCCGCCGTTAGCATCACCTGCGTTTGCGGCACGTTCCATGGCTTTTTCACCGGCCATACGCCCAAAGACCACCAGCTCTGCCAGCGAGTTAGATCCCAGTCGGTTAGCGCCGTGCAGGCCAACGGAAGAACACTCGCCCACGGCGAACAGCCCCTGAATACGGGTTTCGCACTGGCCGTCGGTTTCAATCCCGCCCATGGTGTAGTGTGCCGTCGGACGTACGGGGATCGGCTCTTTTACCGGATCGACGCCTACATAGGCTTTCGCCAGTTCACAGATGAAGGGTAAGCGTTCAAGTAGCTTCTTCTCGCCCAGATGGCGCAGATCCAGATAGACCACGTCACCGCGCGGCGTCGGGACGGTGTTGCCTTTACGCCATTCGTGCCAGAATGCCTGAGAGACTTTGTCGCGCGGGCCGAGCTCCATATATTTGTTCTTCGGCTCGCCCAGCGGTGTTTCCGGACCCATGCCGTAATCCTGCAGGTAGCGGTAGCCGTTTTTATTGACCAGGATCCCGCCTTCACCGCGGCAGCCTTCAGTCATCAGGATGCCCGATCCCGGCAGGCCGGTAGGGTGATACTGTACAAACTCCATATCGCGCAGCGGCACGCCGTGGCTCAGGGCCATGCCCATGCCGTCGCCGGTGACGATGCCGCCGTTGGTGTTGTAGCGGTAGACGCGCCCGGCGCCGCCGGTGGCCATTACCACCGCATTCGCGCGGATCTGCACCAGGGTGCCTTCCATCATATTCATGGCCACCAGGCCACGCGCCTGGCCGTCGTCAACCAGAATATCCAGAACGAAATGTTCATCGAAGCGCTGGATCTGCGGGAACTGCAGCGAAGTCTGGAAGAGGGTGTGAAGCATATGGAAGCCGGTCTTGTCGGCGGCAAACCAGGTGCGCTCGATTTTCATCCCGCCAAAGCGACGCACGTTTACGCTGCCGTCCGGACGGCGGCTCCAGGGGCATCCCCACTGCTCCAGCTGGGTCATTTCTGTAGGGCAATGATGAACGAAATAGTCAACGACATCCTGTTCGCACAGCCAGTCGCCGCCAGCTACCGTGTCGTGAAAGTGATATTCAAAGCTGTCATGATCCTGTGCCACGGCGGCGGACCCGCCCTCTGCGGCAACCGTATGGCTACGCATTGGGTAGACTTTGGAAATCAGAGCGATTTTGGCGTTCGGATTCGCCTGTGCCGCCGCGATGGCAGCGCGTAATCCTGCTCCGCCAGCGCCAACTATGGCGAGATCGGCTTGAAAGGTTTGCACGACATTCCTCCAGATATTAGATATTTCGCATCATAGCTACCGGTAAGGCAATCATGCCCCGCACGGGCAAATGCAAAAATGATTCCACTGCTCCTTTATGGGTAAAGCAGTATAGCCGTACAGAAGTGAGGGAAATTTGACGCGTTCGATTTTTTTGCGGTTCTTTGCCGGGCTTTATCACATTGCGTGATGAATTACTTATTATCCATTATTGAGATTTATAAAACCGCTCGCTTCGCTGTACAAAATTTGTCTCTGACCAGGGTTACGAGTAGACTTCGTCCCCTTGTCTGAAACTGGAGAAAATCTCATGAGCGAAACGGCCACCTGGCAGCCGAGCGCATCAATTCCAAATCTGTTAAAACGCGCAGCGATTATGGCGGAGATCCGCCGCTTTTTTGCCGACCGCGGCGTGCTGGAGGTGGAAACGCCCTGCATGAGTCAGGCAACGGTAACCGATATTCATCTGGTGCCGTTTGAAACCCGTTTTGTCGGTCCCGGCCACTCACAGGGGATGAACCTCTATCTGATGACCAGCCCGGAATATCATATGAAGCGCCTGCTTGCCGCGGGTTGTGGACCGGTTTTCCAGCTGTGTCGTAGCTTCCGTAATGAAGAGATGGGGCGTCATCACAACCCCGAATTCACCATGCTGGAGTGGTATCGTCCTCACTACGATATGTACCGCCTGATGAACGAGGTGGACGATCTGCTGCAACAGGTGCTGGAGTGCCCCGAAGCGGAAACGCTCTCTTATCAGCAGGCGTTCCAGCGTCATCTGGAAATCGATCCGCTCTCGGCGGATAAAACCCAGCTGCGCGAAGCGGCGGCGAAACTGGACCTCAGCAACATCGCCGATACCGAAGAGGATCGCGATACTTTACTGCAACTGCTGTTTACCTTTGGCGTGGAGCCGCAGATCGGCAAAGACCGGCCAACGTTCGTCTATCACTTCCCGGCAAGCCAGGCTTCACTGGCGCAGATTAGCACCGAAGATCACCGCGTTGCGGAGCGTTTTGAGGTCTATTACAAAGGGATTGAGCTGGCTAACGGTTTCCACGAGCTGACCGATGCCCGCGAACAGCAGCAGCGTTTTGAGCAGGATAACCGCAAGCGCGTTGCGCGTGATTTGCCGCAGCAGCCGATTGACACCAATCTGCTGGAGGCCCTGAAAGCAGGACTGCCGGATTGCTCCGGCGTCGCGCTGGGTGTGGATCGTCTGGTGATGCTGGCGCTGGGTGCCGAACAGCTGGGCGATGTGATTGCCTTTACCGTCGATCGCGCCTGATCCTGACTCCCCCTCACGCAGGTGAGGGGGAGCGGGTTATAAACTTCCCGCCGGGCGCGATTTCGCCACCGACGTTAAGGTTCTTCCCTTCTTACGGCCATCCAGGGTTTCCAGGCGCATCTGGAACGGCGGGAACGGCATATCTATTCCATGCTCGCGGAAGCCCGCCAGAATAAGCTGGTGGATCTCATGGCGCAGCGGCATGCGATGGCCCATTTCGGCGGCGTAAATACGCAGCTCGAAAATCTGGATCCCCTGCTGCAAATCAACCAGGAACACTTCCGGCTCCGGCGTGCTGATCACCAGCGAGCAGCGTTCGGCCGCGGTATAAAGGATCTGCGTCACCTCTTCGCTGTTGGCATCCGACGGCGCCGGTACGGTCAGCACCACGCGGGTGACCGAATCCGACAGAGACCAGTTGATAAACTGCTCGGTGATAAAGGCCTTGTTCGGCACGATGATCTCTTTGCGGTCCCAGTCGCTAATGGTGGTGGCGCGCGTGTTGATTTTGGTCACGCTGCCGGTCAGATCGCGGATCGTCACGGTATCGCCAATACGGATCGGCTTTTCGAACAGGATAATCAGGCCCGAGATAAAGTTGGCGAAAATTTCCTGTAAACCAAAGCCCAACCCCACACCGAGCGCGGCCACCAGCCATTGCAGTTTCGACCACTCGATACCAATCATCGAGAAGCCCACCAGCCCGCCAAACAGCAGGATCAGGTATTTGGTAATGGTGGTGATGGCGTAACCGGTGCCCGGAGTAAGATCCAGATGTTGCAGCAGCGCCAGCTCAAGCAGAGCAGGGAAGTTACGCACCAGCTGGGTGGTGATGATTAACACCAGAATAGCGATCAGCACCGCCCCCAGGGTTATCGGCTCCAGGCTTTCGACACCCTGAACCGTGGAGGTGGCATCCCACAGGGAGATATTTTCCAGGAAGCCAAACGCCGAGTGGATTTCGGACCAGAGGACAATAACCGACAGCAGCGCAATCAGCATCAGGATAGAGCGCACCAGCCGCAGGGACTGGGTACTGATGGCATCCAGATCCAGTTCGACCTCATCCACCTCCATATTACCTTCGGTGCTGGTGGTCAGCGGCGGTTCATCTTCGCCGCGCGCGCGCTGGGCGAGGATCTCCGCCCGGCGGTGTTTGGCACGGTCAAACGCCAGCCGGCGGCGCTGAATCAACATCCAGCGGCGGATGACGTGATAGACCACCAGCAGCAGGAACCAGATAGCGACCGATGTCTCCAGGCGTGCCAGCAGCGCCTGAGCGGTGGCCAGATAGCCGACCGCTGCTGCCAGGATGGCGATCAGCGGGGCGCTGAGCATCAGGTTCCACAGCAGATGGTTAAACATGTTGTTCCCGCTGCCGGTTTTGTCGAGATAGAGCGGGATTTCCGCCCGTTTCAGGCTAAGGGTGACTATCGCCAGTGCGCCGCAGATCAGGATAAAACAGAGCCGCCCGAGCGATCCGGAAAACTCCCTGTCGTTCAGGTTATCGAACATGATCAGCGCCATAATCAGCGGCACGATAAGTCCGATGCTCATCAGGTAATAGCGCATGGCCCGCATCACGCGGTTGCGCGGCCAGCCGAAGTGGGTGATGAACAGGCCGTTGGAGCGGGCGAAGGTGGCACAGATCATCACCACCCACAGCAGCGGCACGGTGGCCGTTATGCCATCGCCAATGGCGACCGCGAGTGGATAAGGCCAGGCTTCGCGCAGGCCATAGCCCAGCGTCATCCAGAGCACCGGCAGCGGCGAGGCCACCAGGATAGACCAGAAAACGGTGCGCAGAGTGAGCCAGAAATGGTCCTGGGTGACTTTCCCCACCTTCGCGCTGGAACGCTCCAGGAAGCGGGTGAAGTGGCGACGCGAGTAGATGCTGCACCCGACCAGGATCAGCGCACCCAGCAGGGGGAAAATCGTCTCTTTGCTGGTCAGCATCATGACGCTGGCTTTACCGAGCTGGCTCACCGTATCCAGTGAGATAAGGCGGCGCAGATCCTGCACAATCTCGACCGGCCAGGAGATGGACATCGGCCGCACGTCAGAGGTCCAGAACAGGTAGCGGTGGGTCGCTTCGTTCACCTCTTTCAGGGCATCTTCAAGCTGGCTATTCGAGACTTTCAGTTTGGTCAGCTCAAGGATTAGCGTATCGCCTCCCTGCAGCAGGGAGTTCAGCAGCTCGCGCTGGGTGCGTAACTGTGCCTCCAGGATGCGGCTCTGTTCAGCGGTCAGCGGTTTGCCGTCCGCCTGATGGATCTGACGCAGCTGAGGCTGTTTATTGAGTTGATCTTCATAGCGCAGACGCTGCACGCGCAGCTGCGCCATCTCCGTATCCAGCTGCTGCGGCTTGGGCATCTCCGGCAGGCGAGCCACCTGCGCGCGCAGGGCCTCGCCCAGCAAATTGGACGACCCCAGCCACTGGGACTGTTCGCGCAGGGTATTCAGCGCCTGTCGTACCTGCAGGGTCTGGTTAGTGGCCTGGCGCTGTTGCGACGCCACCAGGTCCATGCGCTGCGCCTGCTGGTTTAACGCAGCAGAAAGCTCACGGTTAACTTTAAACTGGGCGATGATATCCGGCGGCAGGTTGGCGCTGTTCTCCGCAAGCAGTTCGGTGCTTTCCAGCGCGCGTTCAGCTTCGCGCTGGCGCTGGCTATTAAGCTGATTACGCAGCGCCTGCAGATAGGCATCCAGCTGCTGGCTCTGCTTTTGCGCCAGCTCGGAACGCATACGCGCCAGCTCCTGGCGGTTATTCGCCGACAGCTGGGCCAGCTCCAGCTCATCCACGATCGCCTTCAGTTTGGCCGATTCGGCCTGAGTCGCGATGTTTTGTGCCTGGCTCTGGGCGTTATTACCGCTCTGGGTGCCCGCCCGCCGTTCGACTTCATTTAACTGGCGGCGGGCGTCGGTCTGCTGCTGCGGCAGTTGGCTAAGGGAGTCGCCGATTTCGCGGGCGCGCTCCTGCTCCTGCTGCGCCTGGCGGCTTTTTTCCAGCAACTGGCTACTGACCTGCAGGATCTCCTGATTCAGGGCGTCAGACGTCATGCCCGCAGGCACCTCGCGCGGTTCGTCGCGCAGGTTGCTAAGCTGCGAGCGTAGCGTCTGGGAGAGTTTAGGGAAGTTATCGATAACCTGTTGATATTGCTGAGCGCGCTCAAGGGAGCCTTTTCGCTCTTCAAGCGCGTTCAGGGCGGACTGGAGCGCCTCAACGGCCTCCGGCTGGGCGGGTTTTGCCGCCTTCGCCTGCTCCAGTTCCTGGGTTATCTGTTTGGCGTCGGGGACCGTCGCTGCGTACGCCCCCATGCTGAGGCACCAGGCCATCAGAAAAAAGATAATCGGGCGCACGTCAGCGTTCCTGTGTTTAGCTTTCGTCTTTCTTGTTGTCGACCAGCGGGCTGGCGTCAAGTTCGGCCTCAACCTCTTCAGCCGGTAGCGGAGCGGGTTCGGCCACCGGGGCGACGAAGGTTTCGGTAGAAATTGCCAGCGGCTGACCAATTTTGGTTACTGAGAGGCTTTTCAACTCATCAACCAGATCCACTTTACCCGGTGCAAACAGGTTAATAACGGTAGAGCCCAGCTTGAAGCGGCCCATCTCCTGGCCCTTCAGCAGCGCGACCGCACCTTCGCTTTCACCTTCCGGCCAGGTCCAGCGCTTAATAACGCCTTCGCGCGGTGGGGTGATGGTTCCCGCCCAGACGGTTTCAATGCTGCCGACAATGGTCGCGCCGACCAGAATCTGTGCCATTGGGCCGAATTCCGTATCGAACAGGCAGATAACGCGCTCGTTGCGGGCAAACAGGTTCGGCACGTTTTGCGCGGTCAGATGGTTAACAGAGAACAGATCCCCTGGCACATAGATCATTTCACGCAGAATACCGTTGCACGGCATATGCACGCGGTGATAGTCGCGCGGCGACAGATAGGTGGTGACGAAAGCGCCGTTGCGGAACTTGTCGGCCATCAGGTAGTTGCCTGCCAGCAGGGCTTCCAGGTTGTAGTTATGGCCTTTGGCCTGCAGGATCTTATCGTCTTCGATTTTGCCCAGCTGGCTGATTACGCCATCGGCAGGCATAACCAGCACGTTCGGGTCGGTATTCAACGGACGGACTTCATCACGCAGCGGGCGGACGAAGAAGTCATTAAAGGTACGATAGCTGGCGGTGTCTGGCTTCTGCGCCTCTTTCATATCGACCTTGTAATATTTTACGAACAGATCGATTACCAGCTTGGTCAGCCAGCCTGCTCGTTTGCTCGCGCCCCAGCCCGCCAGGCGAGTGAGCCACAGTTTCGGCAGAATGTATTGAAGCGAAAGTTTGAATGAGTTTAACAAGGTAGCCTCCAGGCCATTGTTTTGTCGTTCCTGAGCCGGCTGCAGGCAGCCGGAACCTGAAAAAAGGTGACGATTTTAGCGATGCTCAGCTTAGTTGTCAGTCATCCGATTCAGAAAAGCTTTTACGCGTTTTTACCTGAGCCATGCTTTCGAGAATGCGGTGATAGTTTTCAAAACGGGTAGGGGCAATTTCACCCTTTTCGACCGCTTCGCGAATGGCGCAGCCCGGGTCGGTATCGTGCTTACAGTCACGATATTTACAGGCGCCTAAATAGTCATGGAATTCGACAAATCCGTTAAAGATTTGTTCCGGCTCAAGGTGCCACAAACCAAATTCGCGCACCCCCGGAGAGTCAATGACATCGCCGCCGTGCGGGAAGTGATAGAGGCGTGAGGCGGTGGTGGTGTGCTGGCCGAGGCCAGAGACATCCGAGACATCGTTCGTCAGGATCTCTTTTTGCAGCCCCAGCAGATTATTAAGCAGGCTCGATTTACCGACACCCGATTGCCCGGCAAAGATACTGATGCGGTCGGTCAGGGCCTCTTCAAGCGGCTTTAAGCCGTCCTGTTTATGGCTGGAAACCATCAGCACCCGATAGCCAATCTTGCGATAGATATCCATCTGCTCGTTAACAAAGGCCATGCCGTCGTCATCCAGCAGATCGATCTTATTCAGCACAATAAGCGGCTCAACCTGCAGCGTTTCGCAGGCGACCAGGTAGCGGTCGATGATATTGAGCGACAGCTCGGGAAGGATCGCCGAAACAATGACGATCTGATTGATATTGGCCGCAATCGGCTTCACGCCGTCGTAGAAATCCGGGCGCGTCAGCACCGAGGTGCGCTCATGTACCGCTTCAACGATACCTTTTACCAGCACGCCTTTCGCCGCGTCCTTACCCGGACGCCAGACGACGCGATCGCCGGTGACCAGCGAGCGGATAGTGCGGCGGATATTGCAGCGGTGAACGCTGCCATCATCGGCCTCTACGTCGGCATGCATGCCAAAGCGGCTGATGACGGTGCCTTCAGCGGTATCGCCAAACAGGTTGTCGTCGTAGTCGGCTTTCTCCGCAGTGGTTTTAAGACGACGCTGATGATTGGCTTTCACCCGGCGTTGCTGCCCTTTGGAGAGTTTATTTTTACTCAATCGTGCTGGCTCCTGGTCGCCCATATCGGGCAAAACCTCTATGATACACACTAATTAATACTAGTTAACCTGCCGCGGCCGGTTATGCGAGAAGGGTGGAAAATAACATGAGCGCAGACGAAAACAACCTGATTTGGATCGATCTGGAGATGACCGGCCTCGATCCCGAGCGCGATCGCATTATTGAGATCGCCACGCTTGTCACCGATGCAAATCTTAATATTCTGGCGGAAGGGCCGACCATTGCGGTGCATCAGTCCGACGAACAGCTGGCGCTAATGGATGAGTGGAACGTGCGCACCCACACCGGCAGCGGGCTGGTGGAGCGCGTCAAGGCCAGCACCCAGGGCGATCGCGAAGCCGAACTTGCCACTCTGGCTTTCCTGCAGCAGTGGGTGCCCCAGGGAAAATCGCCTATCTGCGGTAACAGCATTGGTCAGGATCGCCGTTTCCTGTTTAAGTACATGCCAGAGCTGGAAGCGTACTTCCACTACCGTTATCTGGACGTCAGTACCCTGAAAGAGCTGGCGCGCCGCTGGAAGCCGGAAATTCTGGACGGTTTTAAAAAGCAGGGCACCCATCAGGCGATGGACGACATCCGTGAATCGGTGGCTGAGCTTGCTTACTACCGCGAGAATTTTATTAAGCTTTAAGCGCAATGCCCGACGGCGGCATCTCTGTCGGGCTTTTTAGACGGTTTTTGGTGTAAAAACGCTCAGGATGACGAATAATCCACCACTTGAGCTAAATTTCTAAAAATTCGCTTTCAGGGGGGTTGCAGCTAAAAGGATTTCTCGTATAATGCGCCTCCCGTAACGACAGGAATTTTTCGTTACGTCAGCAGCAGATTATGCGGGAATAGCTCAGTTGGTAGAGCACGACCTTGCCAAGGTCGGGGTCGCGAGTTCGAGTCTCGTTTCCCGCTCCAAATCTGTTCGCTGTGCAGTTAGACCACCAATCGCAGGATTTCAGGTTGCAACAAGGCGGCAACTGAACGAATCCTTGGGAGCTTACTTAAGTAAGTGACTAAGGTGAGTGAAGGCAGCTAACGCAGTGGCAGCTTGAAAGACGAAGATTAAGCGGGAATAGCTCAGTTGGTAGAGCACGACCTTGCCAAGGTCGGGGTCGCGAGTTCGAGTCTCGTTTCCCGCTCCAAAATCTGTTTCGCAGTACAGTAAGACCACCCAAGCGGGAATAGCTCAGTTGGTAGAGCACGACCTTGCCAAGGTCGGGGTCGCGAGTTCGAGTCTCGTTTCCCGCTCCAAATTTTTCTCATCCTCTAGATATCCACAGCGCAAAGCCTCGTCAGCGCCGTTTTTGTCCATTTCTGTCAAACTCTTCTTAACAGACTTATCCACAGGTTAGCGTCAATAATGCCATTGGGTTAAAAGTTCAGCGTGTAAATAATAACTACATAACTTATTGAAATTTATAGATAAAAATATATTTCAAAATGTTAAGCCGAACACTTGACCTCTCAGCAAAGCGTGATAGCGACTGGGATTTTAATTTTATTCACAGGCTGTGAATATATCAGGCGTCTCTTTTAAGCCCTTTTTCAATCACCCGCACCAGCCGTTGTTTCTGGGGTAGTTGTACCTCTACCACGCAGGCATTTCGCTTCTCGATCTGCTGCGCAATCGCCCATTCTATATGCTCATCAAGAAGTGGGTGCTCACCCCGGCGACTTTCCAGTGCCTGAATATTGGCCTCATCCCAGGGGGCATTTCCCAGCGCAACCGCAACATTTCGCAGCCAGCGTAGATGACCAATGCGGCGTATCGCCGAACCTTCCGTCACTTTCAGGAACCAGGCTTCGCTCCAGGCAAAAAGCTCAATCAGCGGCGGAGCGTGCAGCGCTTTGCGCGGGCTGAAGTCATCTTCCTCTGTTAGCTGGGAATAACGATTCCAGGGGCAGATCAGCTGACAATCGTCGCAGCCGTAGATGCGGTTGCCGATAAGCGGACGGAACTCCTCTGGGATGGCCCCTTCCAGCTCGATGGTGAGGTAGGAAATACAGCGGCGAGCGTCCACCGTGTAAGGCTCGACGATAGCGCCGGTAGGGCAGATGGTCATACAGGCCACGCAACGCCCGCAGCCCTCTTCTACCGGACTATCAATCGGCAGCGGCAGGTCAATCAGCAGTTCACCGAGGAAAAAGAACGATCCGGCATCGCGGCTGAGGATAAGTGAGTGCTTACCTGTCCAGCCAAGCCCGGCTTTTTCCGCAATGGGGCGTTCAAGAATAGGCGCGGAATCGACAAAGGGTCTAAAATTCAGCGAATCGCAGTGCTGCTGAATGGTCTCCCCGAGCTTTTTAAGCCGGTTACGCAGAAGCTTATGATAATCACGCCCCAGGGCGTAACGGCTGACGTAACCCAGAGAGGGATCTTTCAGCGTGCGGGCAAAGGCGGCATTGGCGGGCAGGTAGTTCATGCGTACGCTGATCACGCGCAGGGTTCCCGGCAGCAGTTCATGCGGACGGGCACGCATCATACCGTGACGCGCCATCCACTCCATCTCGCCGTGATATTGTTTATCCAGCCATGCCTGCAGCTTTGGCTCGCTGGCAGAGAGATCGGTATCGGTAATGCCGACCTTCTGAAAGCCGAGCTCGGCGCCCCACTGTTTGATGTTTTGCGCTAACTGATTGAGATCGAGGGGCTGTGACATGACGGACCATAAGATGAAGAAAAACCCCACCAGTATACCATACTCCATCTGGCCTGCGGATGCCCTGCGCAACGCCGAAAAAGAGGCCGCTGATGCTCTCGGCGTGACCCTTTATGAGCTGATGCAGCGAGCAGGCGAGGCGGCCTGGAACCTTGCCCACACCACATGGCCGGATACCCGCCACTGGCTGATCCTCTGCGGACACGGCAATAACGGCGGCGACGGCTACGTGGTCGCCCGGCTGGCGGTGGCAGCTGGAATTGAAGTCACGCTGCTGGCGCTGGAGAGCGATAAACCGCTGCCAGAGGAAGCCCGCGCCGCCCAGCAAGCCTGGCTCAATGCGGGCGGCATGATTCACGCCGCTGATGCACCCTGGCCTGAAGAGATCGATCTGATTATCGATGGCCTGCTCGGCACCGGGCTGAACAGCGCTCCGCGCGACAATGTTGCGCTGCTTATTGAGCGCGCCAACGCCCATTGCGCGCCCATAGTGGCGCTGGACGTGCCGTCGGGCTTAATTGCCCGCACCGGGGCAACGCCAGGGGCGGCGATCAATGCGGCGGCGACCATCACCTTTATCGCCCTCAAACCCGGCCTGCTAACCGGTAAAGCGCGGGATGTGGTGGGCAGTTTGCACCATAATGCGCTGGGGCTGGAGGGGTGGCTCACCGGACAGGAGACGAACATCACCCGGCTCGAGGCTTCGCAGCTTGTCCACTGGCTGCCGCCGCGCCGCGCGACCTCCCAGAAAGGGGATCACGGCAAGCTGGCGATTATCGGCGGCGATAGTGGCACCGCTGGCGCCATCCGCATGACCGGTGAAGCCGCGCTGCGCGCAGGCGCCGGGCTGGTTCGCGTGCTGACGCGCGCGGAGAATATCGCGCCCATTATTACCGCTCGCCCGGAGCTGATGCTGCATGAGCTGACTACGCACTCCCTTGAGGAGGCGCTTGCCTGGGCCGACGTAGTGGTGATTGGTCCGGGGCTGGGGCAGCAGCCGTGGGGCAAGCAGGCGCTGCAAAAGGTCGAAAACTTCCGTAAACCGATGCTATGGGATGCGGACGCGCTGAACCTTCTGGCAATCAATCCGGATAAACGTCACAATCGCATCCTGACGCCACACCCCGGCGAAGCCGCGCGGCTGCTTAATTGCAGCATTGCAGAAATTGAAAGCGATCGCTTACTTTCTGCCCAGCGTCTGGTAAAACGTTATGGCGGTGTGGTGGTTTTAAAAGGGGCGGGCACTGTTGTTGCCAGTGAGTCTGGCGCACTGGGCATTGTCGATGCCGGAAACGCCGGCATGGCGAGCGGCGGTATGGGCGATGTGCTCTCCGGTATTATCGGCGCGCTGCTCGGACAAAAACTCTCCCTGTATGATGCCGCCTGCGCGGGCTGTGTCGCCCACGGCGCGGCAGCCGACAGGCTGGCGGCCCGATACGGCACGCGCGGTATGCTGGCTACCGATCTTTTTGATACGCTGCGGCGTGTTGTTAACCCGGATGTGATTGACGTAGAAAATGACTAATCGAGCGATCTCCTTACCCGACGAACAGGCCACTTTAGAACTGGGTAAGCGCCTGGCGCAGGCCTGCCAGGGCGCAACCGTTATTTATCTGTATGGCGACCTCGGCGCGGGTAAAACGACCTTCAGCCGCGGTTTTTTACAGGCGTTAGGCCATAACGGAAACGTCAAAAGTCCAACCTATACCCTGGTTGAGCCCTACACCCTGGAAAATCTCATGGTGTACCATTTCGATCTGTACCGTCTTGCGGACCCGGAGGAGCTCGAATTTATGGGGATCCGCGACTATTTTGCCAACGATGCCATTTGCCTGGTGGAGTGGCCGCAACAAGGCGCGGGCGTCCTGCCCGATCCGGATGTCGAAATCCATTTAGATTACCAGGCGCAAGGGCGTGAGGCGCGTATCAGCGCGGTCTCCGCATCAGGTAGTTCCTTACTGGCGCGTTTAGCCGATTAAGTGAAGGGATAACGGGATGTTTAATCGCGTTAAAAAGTGGTTGATGGCGGCAACGGTACTGCTCTGCGCGCAGGCCGGAGCGGCAAGTTTGTCCGATATTCAGGTCTCTAACGGCGACACCCAGGCGCGGATCACCTTCAGTTTTATAGGCGATCCGGAATATGCCTTCTCTCAGGATAATAAACGCAGCGTCGCGCTGGATATCAAACAGACCGGGGTGATCCAGGGGCTGCCGCTGCAGTTCAGCGGTAATAATCTGGTGAAGAGCATTCGCTCTGGTACGCCGAAAGATGCTCAGTCGCTGCGGCTGGTGGTCGATCTTACCGAGAACGGCAAAATGCAGGCGGTGAAACAGCAAAATGGCTCCAACTATCGGGTCATCTTTACTATTAACGCCGATGCACCGCCGCCTCCGCCACCGCCGCCGGTAGTGGCGAAACGTACAGAGACGCCAATTGCGCCTTCGCGTCCGGCTGAGCCGGCGCGTAATCCGTTTAAGTCAGGCAGCGATCGTATTACCAGCGTCACCAGCAGCAACACGGTGACGCGCCCGGCGGCACGCGCGCGTGCCGTGACCGGTGACAAGGTTATTATTGCTATCGATGCCGGACACGGTGGTCAGGATCCGGGCGCCATCGGGCCTGGGGGCACGCGTGAGAAAAACGTGACTATCGCCATCGCCCGTAAATTACGCGCATTGCTCAACGACGATCCCATGTTTAAAGGGGTGCTGACGCGCGACGGGGATTACTTTATCTCGGTGATGGGGCGCTCTGACGTGGCGCGTAAGCAGAATGCGAACTTCCTCGTCTCTATTCACGCCGACGCCGCGCCGAACCGTAACGCGACCGGCGCATCGGTATGGGTGCTCTCTAATCGTCGCGCGAACAGTGAAATGGCGAACTGGCTTGAAGAACACGAGAAACAATCGGAACTGCTAGGCGGGGCGGGTGATGTGCTGGCTAATAGCCAGTCCGATCCCTATCTGAGCCAGGCAGTACTGGATTTACAGTTCGGTCATTCCCAGCGGGTCGGGTATGATGTGGCAACTAACGTGTTGAATCAGCTGCAAAGCGTAGGTTCGCTGCACAAGCGCCGTCCTGAACATGCCAGCCTGGGCGTACTGCGCTCGCCGGATATTCCCTCTATTCTGGTTGAAACGGGCTTTATCAGTAATAACGGTGAAGAGCGTCTGCTCGGCAGCGACAGCTATCAGCAACAGATTGCCGAGGCGATCTACAACGGTCTGCGTAAATATTTCGATGCGCATCCGCTGCAGTCTGCACCGCAGGGGAGCGTGGGTCAGACGGCCAGCGCCGAACTGCCTGGCGGGATGACCGCCACTAACTAAGGAGTCTTCATGCCGATTCAGGTTCTGCCGCCGCAGCTTGCGAACCAAATCGCCGCCGGCGAGGTGGTGGAACGTCCTGCATCGGTGGTGAAAGAGCTGGTCGAAAATAGTATCGATGCGGGCGCGACCCGCATCGATATTGATATCGAGCGCGGCGGTGCGAAGCTTATCCGCATTCGCGATAACGGCTGCGGCATCAAAAAAGAGGAGCTGGCGCTGGCGCTGGCGCGTCATGCCACCAGTAAGATTGCCTCTCTCGACGATCTCGAGGCCATTATCAGCCTCGGCTTTCGCGGCGAGGCGTTGGCCAGTATTAGCTCGGTATCGCGCTTAACCCTCACCTCCCGTACCGCAGAACAGCAGGAGGCCTGGCAGGCCTATGCGGAAGGGCGTGACATGGACGTGACGGTAAAACCGGCGGCCCATCCCGTTGGCACCACGCTCGAAGTGCTGGATCTCTTCTACAACACCCCGGCCCGGCGCAAGTTTATGCGCACCGAAAAAACCGAATTCAGCCATATCGACGAAATTATCCGGCGCATCGCGCTGGCGCGCTTCGACGTGACGATCAACCTTAGCCATAACGGCAAAATGATGCGTCAGTATCGCGCCGTGGCGCAGGGCGGGCAGAAAGAGCGCCGACTGGGGGCTATTTGCGGCACGCCATTTCTTGAACAGGCGCTGGCTATTGAGTGGCAGCACGGGGATTTAACCCTGCGCGGATGGGTAGCCGATCCGAAAGCGAACAACGCCGCCTTCGCCGACATCCAGTATTGCTATGTTAACGGCCGGATGATGCGCGATCGCCTGATCAACCACGCTATCCGTCAGGCCTGTGAAGACAAACTGGGGGCGGATCGACAGCCCGCCTTTGTGCTCTATCTGGAGATCGATCCACACCAGGTGGATGTGAATGTGCACCCGGCCAAACATGAAGTGCGCTTTCATCAATCCCGGCTGGTACATGATTTTATCTATCAGGGGGTGTTGAGCGTTCTGCAGCAGCAGGCGGCCCCGGCGTTGCCCCTTGCAGATGAACCCGCCGCACCGCGCCCGATACCGGAAAACCGCGCCGCTGCCGGCCGCAATCAGTTTGCCGAGCCGGCGGTCGCTCGCGAACCCGCCGCGCCGCGCTATACCGGCGGCGCACCGCGGCCCACTGGCGCAAACTACCCGCATGCGCAGCCGGGTTATCAGAAACAGCAGGGTGAGAATTACCGCAAGCTGCTTGAAACCCCAGCGATTAAAGATCGCGCGGCCGATGTCGCCCCCAGGACAGAGTCCCTTGAAGGGCATAGTCAGAGCTTTGGCCGCGTGCTGACGATAGTGGCCCCCGATATGGCCCTTCTTGAACGTGACGGTAAGCTGGCGCTGTTGGCCCTGCCGGTGGCGGAGCGCTGGCTGAAACAGACGCAGCTTATGCCGGGCGAACATCGCGCCTGCGCGCAGCCGCTGCTGATCCCGGTGCGCTTAAAAATCACGGCAAATGAGACACATGTAGTAGAGCGTTTTCAGGCTGCACTTGCTGAAATGGGTATAGAAGTGGCGCTGGAAACGCAGCATGTGACCTTACGCGCGGTGCCTTTACCCTTACGCCAACAAAATTTACAAAACTTGATTCCTGAACTGATAGGCTACCTGGCGCAGCAAACGACCTTTGATGCAGCCAATACCGCACACTGGATCGCCCGCCATTTGGCCAGCGAACATCAGGTGTGGAGTATGGCGCAGGCCATCACCGTGCTGGCAGAGGTTGAACGTCTCTGCCCTAATCTGGTGAAAGCGCCGCCGGGCGGTTTATTGCAATATGTTGATTTACAAACGGCAAAGAACGCCCTGAAAGATGAGTGATGTCAGTACGGCTGGCCTGCCTAAGGCAATTTTTTTGATGGGGCCAACGGCCTCGGGCAAAACGGCGTTAGCCATTGAGCTGCGTAAAGTTTTGCCAGTAGAGTTGATCAGCGTCGATTCCGCCCTCATCTATCGGGGAATGGATATCGGCACCGCGAAGCCAAACGCAGAGGAACTGCGGGCGGCACCGCACCGCTTGCTCGATATTCTCGATCCGGCAGAGGCGTATTCCGCTGCCGATTTTCGGCGCGATGCGCTGAGGGAGATGGCCGATATTACGGCGGCGGGGCGAATTCCTCTGCTGGTTGGCGGAACAATGCTCTATTTCAAGGCGTTACTGGAAGGGTTATCACCGTTGCCCTCGGCGGACCCGGCAGTAAGAGCAAAGATTGAGCAGCAGGCAGAAGCGCTGGGGTGGGGGGCGTTGCATCAACAACTGAAAGAGATCGATCCAGTTGCTGCGGCACGTATTCATCCAAATGATCCGCAAAGGCTTTCCCGGGCACTGGAAGTTTTTTTCATTTCGGGTAAAACTTTAACGGAACTGACGCAAACGTCAGGAGAGGCTCTGCCGTATCAGGTGCATCAGTTCGCCATCGCCCCGGCGAGCCGTGAACTGCTCCATCAGCGAATTGAGCAGCGTTTTCATCAGATGTTAGCTTCAGATTTTGAAGCAGAAGTGCGGGCG